>OMGS01000947.1_pt1 | contig 11139 bp, 9 predicted proteins | sample 1646081 | NCBI WGS metagenome assembly OMGS01 (sample SAMN05578591, study PRJEB25193) | human gut metagenome | biome: Human Microbiome; feature: human-associated habitat; material: feces | host: Homo sapiens | place: USA:Birmingham | reverse complement strand
GATTAGAGGGGAAAATGTCAGCACATTTGCGAAATGAATCAAAAAGCCCGCAGCAATGTGCGGGCGTTAGTGTCAGCGCACAACCAGCACGGAGCACTCTGCGTGACGCACTACAGCTGCGGCGTTGGAACCGAGCAGATAAGTGGTGATATCCGGTCGATGGGAAGCAATGATGATCATATGAGCGGGGATCTTCTTCGCCAATTCCAGAATGCGGTCTTTGGGCGAGCCTTCCTCAACATGGACATGCACTCTGTCGGTTGGCAGTTTAAATTTTTTAATGATCTCTTCCAGTTGCGATTTGGCTTCCGCTTTCAGGTCATCCATTGCCGGTAATTCTGCGGAATACGCTAAACCCAGAGAGGCATAGTAGGGCAGTGAAGGTATTACCGTCAGGAAATGAACCTCTGCATCATCAATCTTTGCCTCTGCCTCAACGTGGCTAATCACGCGTTGAGTTAATTCTGAATCGGAAATATCGATAGGGACAAGAATCGTTCTGTTCATAAAACCTCCTGTTTTAGTATCCGCATAAAGTGTAACGCCAGATGACACTTTTTGTGTAATGACGGAGTTCACATTTTTAATTTAGATCAAAGGAGGAAGAATAAGCAGAAAAAGCCCGCCATAACAGCGGGCAGGAGGATTTAGAACTGATAAACCAGACCTAAAGCGACAATATCATCGGTAGAGATGCCATTGGCAGCGTAGAAACTGTCATCTTCATCCAACAGGTTGATTTTATAGTCAACATAGGTGGACATGTTTTTATTGAAATAGTAAGTCGCGCCAACATCGGCGTATTTAACCAGATCTTTATCATCAACACCTGCCGGGTTGTCTGCACCACCGGCAGCGTGCAGGTCACGGCCTTTAGACATCAGGAAAGAGACTGCCGGACGCAGACCAAAATCAAACTGGTACTGTGCAGTGACTTCAAAGTTCTGGGTTTTGTTTGCAACAGCATAATCGCTGTCGCCAAACGGGGTCATATTACGCGTTTCTGAATACATGGTTGCCAGGTAAATATTGTTAGCATCGTATTTTAGCCCAGCAGTCCACGCGTCTGCTTTATCACCACCCGCCGCAGTATGGTTAACCTGGTCATTGGTGCGGTCAGAAGAGGTGTATGCCGCACCAGCGCTAAAGCCCATGCCTAAATCATATGTTGTGGAAAGACCCCAGCCGTCACCGTTTTCATGGCGAACATCACGTCCGTTGTTGGTGCCTTCCTGACCATTACTGGCACCTTCGTTGTTACCTTGATACTGCACCGCGAAGTTCAGACCATTTACCAGACCGAAGAAATCAGTATTACGATAAGTCGCGACGCCATTGGCTCGACCAGTCATAAAGTTGTCTGCATTGGTATAAGAGTCACCGCCAAATTCAGGCAGCATATCGGTCCAGCCTTCGATGTCGTACATTACGCCATAATTACGTCCGTAATCGAAAGAACCGTAATCTGCAAATTTCAGCCCGGCAAATGCCAGACGGGTCCATGACTGGTTTTTTGAAGATTCAGTGTTGTTTGCCTGAATATTGTATTCCCATTGACCGTAGCCAGTGAGTTGATCGTTAATTTGGGTTTCGCCTTTAAAACCCAGACGCGCATAGCTCTGGTCGCCATCTTTCGCTGAATTATCAGAAAAATAATGCAGGCCATCAACTTTGCCATACAGATCTAATTTGTTGCCGTCTTTATTATAAACTTCGGCTGCATGTGCAGCACCTGCGGCGAGCAGGGCAGGAATTAAAAGTGCCAGTACTTTGCTTTTCATTGAATAAATCCTTTAGTTATTTTATTTGCCTTTTATCCCCATTTCGGGGAGTGAAAACATCCTAAAGGAGAAGTTCAGTTAGCCGATAAATATCATTTGTTACGCCTTAAGTAAAACCTTAATCAAATAATTCCTCTGAAATGATAATAAGTCTGGTGAATGTATCGAAGATAATACATACAAAATAAAAATTATACTTTTAATTTTCTATACGTTATTCTGCGCGGGTTATATGCCTTTATTGTCACAGATTTTATTTTCTGTTGGGCCATTGCATTGCCACTGATTTTCCAACATATAAAAAGACAAGCCCGAACAGTCGTCCGGGCTTTTTTTTTAGAATTGGATAATCCTTATCCAGAGCATTTAATCGGTGTTGCTTTTTTCCGCTTTTCCGGCCATTTGTGCCAGGAAGTCATAGCGTTTTTGCAAATCAGCTGCAGCATCTTTCCATAACTGTTCTGCCACTTCTGGCTGCTGCGAATTCAGCCGACGGAAACGTTGCTCGTGAAGTAACGTTTCTTCCAGTGCTTCTGACGGCGGGCGTGAATCCAGCGCCAGCGGCAGTTTGCCTTCATCGGCACGACGCGGATCAAAGCGATATAGCGGCCAGAAGCCGGTAGCTGTGAGTTGGCGCATCTGGTCGTGGCTGAGTGCCAGATCGTAACCATGCTCTTCACACGGGCTATAAGCGATGATCAGCGATGGCCCCGGATACGCTTCCGCTTCCTGAATCGCTTTCACCGTCTGGTTCAGCTGCGCGCCGAGAGAAATCTGCGCCACATAAACATGACCGTACATCATCATACTGACGCCAAGATCTTTACGCGCTTTACGTTTGCCGTGCTCGCCAAATTTAGTTACTGCACCCAGCGGTGTCGCTTTCGACGCCTGACCACCGGTGTTGGAATAGCATTGCGTATCCAGCACCAGAATGTTGACGTTTTCCGTCAAACTCAATACATGATCCAGACCGCCAAAGCCGATATCGTAAGCCCAGCCATCGCCACCAATCAGCCAGATTGATTTTTCCACCAGTGCATCTGCGTCACGCAGCAGTTCATGTGCTTCGGCAACATCGTTGAGTTGCTGGCGTAAAGCTGCAACCTGTTCACGACGAACCTCTGGCGTGGCGTCTGATTTCAACGCCGTCAGTAATTCCGCCGGGATTTTATCGGCAAATTGATCCAGCAGACGCAGCACGCGGACACGGTGTTGATCGACCGTCAGGCGGAAACCAAGGCCAAATTCGGCATTATCTTCAAACAGAGAGTTCGCCCATGCCGGCCCACGACCGTTGGCATCGGTGGTATACGGTGTAGAGGGCAGGTTACCGCCATAAATTGAAGAACAGCCAGTGGCGTTAGCGATCAACATCCGGTCGCCATAGAGCTGAGTCAGCAATTTAATATACGGCGTCTCGCCACAACCGGAGCAAGCACCTGAATATTCAAACAGCGGTGTAATCAGCTGCGATGTACGAATATCAATACGTTCCAGTTTGCTACGGTCGATTTCTGGCAGGTTGAGGAAGAAATCGTAATTGATTTTCTCTTCTTCGACATGTTCCAGGCGAGACATCATATTGATGGCTTTAATCTCTGGATTCTGACGGTCTTTCGCCGGGCAAACTTCGACGCACAGGTTACAACCGGTGCAATCTTCCGGTGCCACCTGCAAGACATATTTCTGCCCGCGCATATCACGCGATTTCACATCCAGCGAATGCAGGCTGGCAGGGGCGTTTTCCATCGCTTCAGGCGGCACCACTTTTGCGCGAATAGCTGAGTGTGGGCAAGCGGCAACGCAGTGGTTACATTGGGTACAGAGTTCCTCTTTCCAGATGGGGATCTCTTCGGCGATATTGCGTTTTTCCCAGCGCGTGGTGCCCATCGGCCAGGTGCCGTCTGGCGGCAGCGCCGAAACGGGGAGGGCGTCACCAAGCCCGGCGAGCATCGCAGCGGTTACGGTTTTCACGAAATCAGGAGCGGCATCGGAAACCACTGGCGGTCGATTGGCGCTGTGCGGATTTACCGGTTGCAACGGAACTTCTTCTACGGATTCACGCGCCAGCGCCAGAGCCTGCCAGTTGCGTTCCACCAGATCCTGGCCTTTGCTACTGTAACTTTTGGCAATCGCACCCTGCAATTCTGCGAGGGCGCTATCGCCAGGCAGAATTTGCGTCAGATGGAAAAAAGCCATCTGCATGACGGTATTAATACGGGCCGCCAGGCCACATTCGCGGGCGATTTTCGCCGCGTTAATCACATAGAAGCGCGCTTTTTTCTGGTTTAACACGGCCTGAACTTCTTGCGGCAAGCGCGACCACACTTCATCTGCGCTGTACGGCGTGTTGAGCAGGAAAATGCCGCCAGGTTTTAAACGCTCAGCCATCTGATATTTATCGATAAACTGCAACTGGTGGCAGCCAACAAAATCAGCCTGGGAAATGAGATAAGCGGAACGAATCGGCTGTTCGCTCACTCGAAGGTGAGAAACCGTCAGGCCGCCCGCCTTTTTGGAGTCGTAAACAAAATAGCCCTGTGCGTACCACGGCGTGGAATTACCGATAATCTTGATATTGTTTTTGGTCGCGGAAACGCTGCCATCACTACCAAGGCCATAAAACAAGGCTTCCAGTTTCGCCGAGTTTGGCAGGGTGTTTTCCGGCAACGGCAGTGACAGATTGGTTACATCATCGTAAATACCAACCGTAAAGCGCGCTTTCGGTTTAGCCGCGTTGAGCTCGGCAAATACCGCCAGTACACAGTCCGGGCCAAATTCTTTGGATGAAAGACCATAGCGCCCACCAATGACACGGGGCAGAGTTTCGCGCTCGCCATTATTAAAGGCTTCTGCCAGTGCGGTCATTACATCCAGATAGAGCGGTTCTGCCTGGGCACCGGGTTCTTTGGTTCTGTCCAGTACCGCCACGCTGCGTACGGATCCCGGCAGAGCTTGCAGTAAATGTTTAGCGGAGAAGGGGCGGTACAGGCGAACTTTCAGCACGCCAACTTTTTCGCCACGGGTTAGCAATTCATCAACCACTTCTTCACAGGTGCCAATGGCAGAGCCCATCAGGATAATCACCCGTTCCGCTTGCGGATGCCCGTAATATTCAAACGGCTGATACTGACGACCTGTCGCGGCAGAGAAATCATTCATCGCCTGTTCAACATGGTCATAGACCGCGTTGTACCATGGGTTGGTGGCTTCGCGAGACTGGAAATAAGTGTCAGGATTGGCGGACGTACCGCGGATCACCGGATGTTCCGGGTTGAGTGCCCGGGCGCGATGAGCATCAATTTCGACCTGCGGCATGAGATCAAGAATCGTGTCATCGGCCAGCGGGACAATTTTATTGATTTCGTGGGACGTGCGGAAACCATCAAAGAAATGAATAAATGGCACGCGGCTTTTCAGCGTCGCGATGTGCGAAATGAGAGCAAAGTCTTGCGCTTCCTGGACGTTTGCTGCACACAACATCGCGCAACCCGTCTGGCGCACCGCCATAACGTCGGAATGATCGCCAAAAATAGAGAGTGCATGTGTGGCAACGGTACGTGCCGCTACATGCAGGACAAACGGTGTGAGTTCGCCTGCCAGTTTGTACAGCGTCGGGATCATCAGCAGCAAACCCTGCGATGACGTAAACGATGTTGAAAGGGCACCCGTCTGCAAAGCGCCATGCACGGTAGCGATAGCACCCGCTTCCGACTGCATTTCAACCACGCGTGGTGTGTCTCCCCAAACGTTCTTTAAGCCGTTTCCGGCCCAGGCATCAGCCTGTTCTGCCATCGTGGAACTGGGGGTAATAGGGTAGATGGCGATAACTTCACTGGTGCGAAACGCCACCGAAGCAACCGCGCCATTACCGTCAATAGTAATCATATGACACCCTTACATTGCGCAAATGAGGGGCGCACGAAATTGCTGCGCGCCCAGTAGTAATCGTTCAATTTTAGCAAATGGCTTTCTTCTGCATTTTCGCTTTTGTGTCCCCCACATCAGCGTAATGAATGTTTTGATCAAACAGAGGGCAAAAAAATAGCCATAAAAAAGTAAAAATGCGGGGCAACGCGCAGGACAGCTCTCGACGCCGCCCTCTGTGCTGCCTATTATTTATGGCGGTGTCGTTTGGCTTGAAGATCAGAGGAAGAAAAGATGCGAGCAGCGTTTTGGGTAGGGTGTGCCGCTTTATTGTTGTCGGCGTGTAGTAGTGAACCTGTTCAGCAGGCGACTGCGGCGCACGTAGCGCCAGGTTTAAAAGCGTCGATGTCCAGTAGTGGAGAAGCAAATTGTGCAATGATCGGCGGTTCGCTTTCTGTTGCCCGTCAACTGGATGGTACGGCGATTGGGATGTGTGCATTACCCAACGGCAAACGCTGTAGCGAACAGTCACTTGCCGCCGGGAGCTGTGGCAGCTATTAATTCATTAAATCCGCCAGCTTATAAGTTAATGTCTGTTTCGCGGTCGCCAGCGTTAACTGGTTCGCGGTCAGATCCACTTGTGCACCTTCTTTCAGCATTTCGCTAATGGTGTTATCGAGTTCATTAAGCTGCGGGTTAGCGCACATCATACGGGTCATTGCCAGCCCTTTGGCTGTCAGTTCACCATTAGACAGTTTGCCTTCACCGCTAAAGCGGTTACACATGCTGCCGGAAATCATCATTTTTTCACCAAAGCTGATTTCTGGCGGATTTTTATCGCTGGTCACGGGCTTACCGTTTACGCTTTCCAGCACAAAGCGATGATGCTGTAGCTGTTCTGGCGTAACAGCAATTTTGTCATTACTTACACATCCCGCCATCAGCAGGCTTAGCGCAACAAACGCGGCTACTTTCTTCATTGTGGTTCTCAATTACAGTTTCTGACTCAGGACTATTTTAAGAATAGAGGATGAAAGGTCATTGGGGATTATCTGAATCAGCTCCCCTGGAATGCAGGGGAGCGGCAAGATTAAACCAGTTCGTTCGGGCAGGTTTCGCCTTTTTCCAGATTGCTTAAGTTTTGCAGCGTAGTCTGAGAAATACTGGTCAGAGCTTCTGCTGTCAGGAATGCCTGGTGCCCGGTAAACAGCACGTTGTGGCAGGCAGACAGGCGACGGAATACGTCATCCTGGATCACGTCGTTGGATTTATCTTCAAAGAACAGATCGCGTTCGTTCTCATACACGTCCATACCCAACGAACCAATTTTCTGATTTTTCAGCGCTTCAATTGCTGCCTGAGAATCAATCAATGCACCGCGACTGGTATTGACGATCATCACGCCATTTTTCATCTGATCGAAGGCGGCTTCGTTCAACAGATGGTAGTTTTCCGGTGTCAGCGGGCAGTGCAGAGAGATAACGTCTGATTCAGAGAACAGGGTTGGCAGATCGACATACTCCACACCGAGTTCCAGCGCCGCTGCACTTGGATACGGATCGAACGCCAGCAGACGCATACCAAAACCTTTCAGAATGCGCAGCATCGCCACACCGATTTTACCGGTACCGATAACGCCTGCCGTTTTGCCATACATAGTAAAGCCGGTCAGACCTTCCAGAGAGAAGTTAGCGTCACGGGTACGCTGATACGCGCGGTGAATACGGCGGTTCAGCGTCATCATCATACCGATGGCGTGTTCAGCAACGGCCTCTGGATCATAGGCTGGAACACGGACTACTTTCAGCCCCAGTTCTTTTGCCGCGTCAAGGTCGACGTTATTGAAACCGGCACAGCGCAGGGCGATATATTTAACGCCGTGCTTTTTCAGCTCTTCCAGCACCGGGCGGCTGCCGTCATCGTTTACGAAAATACATACCGCTTCGCAGCCATTGGCAGTTTTAGCGGTTTTTTCCGTCAGCAGAAAGTCAAAAAATTCCAGCTCAAAGCCAAAGGACTCGTTCACCTGTTGCAGGTACTTCTTGTCGTACTGTTTTGTGCTATAAACGGCGAGTTTCATAAGACTTTCTCCAGTGATGTTGAATCACATTTAAGCTACTAAAAATATTTTACAAAATTTCAAATATAATTGAAAGCTATGGCGATATTGAAAAATTCATCAACAACTATGCTTAGTGTAGGCGCAACCTTCAACTGAACGGTTAAACATGCCACAATACCCGTATTGAATGCTTAATTTTTCGCTAAATCAGGATATTAACTACCCATGCTGGGTAAATATAAAGCCGTTCTCGCGCTGTTATTACTGATTATTCTTGTGCCGTTGACGCTGCTGATGACGCTCGGGCTGTGGGTTCCCACGCTGGCGGGCATCTGGCTACCGCTCGGGACACGTATTGCATTAGATGAAAGCCCACGCATTACGCGTAAAGGTTTAATCATTCCCGATCTCCGTTATCTGGTGGGAGATTGTCAGCTTGCGCATATCACCAACGCCAGCCTTTCACATCCCAGCCGCTGGTTATTGAACGTCGGCACGGTAGAACTTGATTCTGCTTGTCTGGCGAAATTGCCGCAGGCGGAACAATCGCCAGCCGCTCCAAAAACCCTCGCGCAGTGGCAGTCCATGCTGCCTAACACCTGGATCAATATCGATAAACTGATTTTTTCTCCCTGGCAGGAATGGCAGGGAAAACTCTCTCTCGCATTAACCTCTGATATCCAGCAACTGCGTTATCAGGGCGAAAAAGTTAAATTTCAAGGCCAGCTGAAAGGGCAACAACTTACAGTCAGCGAACTGGATGTCGTCGCGTTTGAAAATCAGCCGCCGGTAAAACTGGTGGGGGAATTTACTATGCCGCTCGTGCCGGATGGACTTCCTGTAAGTGGGCATGCTACTGCGACGTTAAACTTGCCGCAGGAACCGTCACTGGTGGATGCCGAGCTGGACTGGCAGGAAAATAGCGGGCAATTGATTGTGCTGGCACGGGATAACGGCGATCCGTTGCTCGATTTGCCGTGGCAAATTACTCGTCAACAATTGACCGTAAGCGATGGTCGCTGGAGCTGGCCGTATGCAGGTTTTCCTTTGAGTGGCCGACTGGGTGTCAAAGTCGACAACTGGCAGGCAGGGCTTGAGAACGCTCTGGTCAGCGGACGACTGAGTGTGCTGACCCAGGGGCAAGCGGGTAAGGGCAACGCGGTGCTTAATTTTGGCCCAGGAAAATTAAGCATGGATAACAGTCAGCTGCCTCTGCAGCTGACCGGTGAAGCGAAACAGGCGGACCTCATTTTATATGCCCGTTTACCTGCGCAGCTAAGCGGAAGTCTGTCTGACCCAACGCTGACCTTTGAGCCAGGCGCGTTATTACGTTCGAAGGGAAGAGTCATCGATTCGCTGGACATCGATGAAATCCGCTGGCCTTTAGCGGGTGTAAAAGTCACCCAACGTGGTGTTGACGGACGTTTGCAGGCCATTTTGCAGGCGCATGAAAATGAACTGGGCGATTTCGTGCTGCATATGGATGGGCTGGCGAATGATTTTCTCCCTGACGCTGGCCGCTGGCAGTGGCGCTACTGGGGAAAAGGGAGTTTTACACCGATGAATGCCACCTGGGATGTCGCAGGAAAAGGTGAGTGGCATGACAGCACGATTACGCTGACCGATCTCTCCACCGGTTTCGACCAGTTACAATACGGTACGATGACGGTAGAAAAGCCGCGATTAATTCTCGACAAGCCCGTCGTCTGGGGACGTGACGCACAGCATCCCTCATTCAGCGGCGCGCTGTCACTGGACGCCGGGCAAACGCTGTTCACTGGCGGCAGTGTGTTACCGCCATCAACCTTAAAATTTAGCGTCGATGGGCGCGATCCGACGTATTTCCTCTTTAAAGGCGATTTACATGCTGGTGAGATTGGCCCGGTTCGGGTAAATGGTCGCTGGGACGGTATTCGTCTGCGCGGTAACGCCTGGTGGCCTAAACAATCACTGACTGTATTCCAGCCGCTGGTGCCACCCGACTGGAAGATGAACTTACGCGATGGTGAACTGTATGCTCAGGTTGCATTTTCTGCTGCGCCTGAACAAGGATTCCGCGCGGGAGGACACGGCGTGTTGAAAGGCGGTAGTGCCTGGATGCCAGATAATCAGGTTAACGGTGTCGATTTTGTCCTGCCTTTCCGTTTTGCCGATGGAGCCTGGCATCTGGGGACTCGCGGCCCCGTTACGTTGCGAATTGCCGAAGTGATTAATCTGGTGACAGCGAAAAATATTACGGCTGATTTGCAAGGGCGTTATCCGTGGACTGAAGAAGAACCCTTGCTGTTGACTGATGTTAGCGTCGATGTGTTAGGCGGTAACGTACTGATGAAACAATTACGTATGCCGCAACATGACCCGGCGCTGTTGCGGCTGAATAATCTCTCATCCAGCGAACTGGTTAGCGCCGTCAATCCGAAACAATTCGCCATGTCCGGGGCATTTAGTGGTGCATTGCCGTTATGGCTAAACAACGAAAAATGGATAGTGAAAGACGGCTGGCTGGCAAATAGCGGGCCAATGACCTTGCGGCTGGATAAAGACACCGCAGATGCGGTGGTGAAAGACAATATGACCGCGGGTTCAGCAATTAACTGGTTGCGCTATATGGAAATTAGCCGTTCATCGACAAAAATTAATTTAGATAATCTCGGTTTATTAACCATGCAGGCCAACATTACAGGTACCAGTCGCGTTGATGGTAAAAGCGGTACGGTAAACCTTAATTACCATCATGAAGAGAATATTTTTACGCTGTGGCGCAGTTTACGCTTTGGCGATAATCTCCAGGCATGGCTGGAGCAGAACGCACGTCTGCCGGGAAATGACTGTCCGCAAGGAAAAGAGTGTGAGGAAAAACAATGAAAATTTTACTGGCTGCGTTGACGTCATCTTTTATGCTGGTTGGCTGTACGCCTCGCATTGAAGTCGCTGCACCTAAGGAACCGATCACTATCAATATGAACGTTAAAATTGAGCATGAGATCATCATCAAGGCAGACAAAGATGTCGAAGAGCTGCTTGAAACTCGTAGCGATCTTTTCTGAGGTGATGATGAAGAAAACATTACTTCTTTGTGCGTTTCTTGTTGGGCTGGTAAGCAGCAATGTAATGGCATTGACTCTGGATGAAGCCAGAACTCAGGGGCGGGTAGGTGAAACATTTTACGGTTATCTGGTTGCGCTGAAAACGGATGCTGAAACAGAGAAATTAGTAGCCGACATTAATGCCGAACGTAAAGCGAGTTACCAACAACTGGCAAAGCAAAATAATGTGTCGGTAGATGATATCGCGAAACTCGCCGGGCAAAAGCTCGTAGCTCGGGCCAAACCGGGGGAATATGTACAAGGGATAAACGGTAAATGGGTGCGAAAATTTTAATAGCAAAACCGCAATATCGGGATAACGCTACAGGAGAAGGCGATT
>OMGS01000945.1_pt1 | contig 11162 bp, 8 predicted proteins | sample 1646081 | NCBI WGS metagenome assembly OMGS01 (sample SAMN05578591, study PRJEB25193) | human gut metagenome | biome: Human Microbiome; feature: human-associated habitat; material: feces | host: Homo sapiens | place: USA:Birmingham | reverse complement strand
CGACCACCGAGATCTACACTCTTTCCCTACACGACGCTCTTCCGATCTTAGCAAAGCGATTCCAAGTGCCGTGACAATAACCGAATTCAGCATATAAGAGCCCATGCTCGCTTTTTGCCACGCGTCAACAAAGTTCTGAAAATACAGTGTTTCCGGAAGTGCCCACGGATTACCATAAAATTCTGAATTCTGCTTTACTGATGCGATAAAGACCCAGATTACCGGAACAAGTATTGAGATCACAAGGAGAATCAGGCAAATATAAACCAGCACTTTTGCCGGCGTAATCGTTTTTCTGCTTTTCTTATTCATGTTTACTGCTTCTCCCTTCTTAAAATTCTATCCCAGGCCGTTTTGTAGCCACATTCAATACTCCTGCCAGAGCAAAGGAAAACAAGAATACCATGACTCCGATCGCCATACCATATCCATAGGAAGAGTTCGTATACGCCTCCTGATACATATAACTTAAAAACACATTAGAGGCTCCATCAGGTCCGCCATTGGTCATCACTTTGACAAGCAGGAAACTCATATTAATTGTACTGATGACAAAGAAAGTCAGTGTTGTTCTGATATTCGCCCAGATCAGCGGTATTGTGATCGAAAAAAACTGAGTGATCTTTCCTGCTCCATCAAGGCTTGCAGACTCATACAGTCCCTCCGGTACATTGGCCATACTCGCCATATACATAACCATATAATATCCGATTGCCTGCCAGACCATGGCAATTACAATACTATAGATAACGATCTTTTGTTCGCCCAGCCATAACACTGGATGTTCTGCTCCTCTGAACAAATTGAGAAATGAATTTAAGAGTCCTTGATTTGGATCATAGATGGCCGAAAAAATAGCGCCGATAACAACAACGGACAAAATATTAGGTATATAAAAAATCACACGAAAAAATGCCTGCCCTTTGAGTTTTTCCCTTGTCAAAATATACGCAAATATCAGCGCCAGTGCAAAGGTGACGATAGTCACAATAACGATCAGAAAAATAGAGTTCTGGAACGCTTGGTAAAACCTGTCGCTTTGGAACAAATTCCTAAAGTTGTCCAACCCTACAAACGTCTTATTGTCCGTATAGCCTCCCCATTTAAACAGAGACATTCGGAAAATATCAATCGTAGGGATGATCATAAACACGATAAATAAAATCGCTGCAGGGGCAAGACAGCAAAAAATAAATATTCCCTTCCCTTTTCTCGCTCTCATTGACTCATCTCCAATTCTATTTTTTCTCTCCCTTGGACATCACGCTGTCATCGGGATAAAAACAGGCGGCGAATCCATTTCGCCGCCTGTTACGCCTATAGGCTTATCTCAACAATTTCCCGGCAATCTATTCTTTTTATTTGAGAGCCTCACGCAGTTTGTCACTGTCGGTCTTGATCTGGTCGATCCATTCTGCCTCTGTCTTTTCCCCTGTCACCAGCGAATTGACTGGATCAAAGAATGTGCTTCTTACCGTAACACCCTCGACCGGCTCTGTTGTTGCAAATGCATCCATAACAGCTACTGCGCCCGTATCATAGATAGAATAGTAAATCTTAGCGTCGCCCTCCAATGTATCTGACAGTCCTTCGATCGGCTGCACTGCTCCGCCTTTTTCAGCAAAGATCTCTGCCGCCTCGTCCGAGTACATATATGCAATAAACTCTTTGCCAAGATCCTGATTCTCTGCTCCTGCCGGCATCCATATCTGCTCAAAGAATGTATAGGACGCTCTCTCTTCGCCCTCCTTTACTGCCGGAAGCGCTGTAAAGCCCCACTCAAAACCATCTGCTCTAGGCGCATCTGCCATCTCTCCAATCACCCAGTTGCCATTCGGCATGAAGAGCGCTTTGTTGTCAAGCACAAGTTGCTGATTTTTGCGGAAATCATTATCATTCGCATTTGCAGGTGTTGTCTGCTCCGTGTAGGCTGCAAGTTTTGTCACAGTATCAAACGCTAACTTTGCTCCTTCTGTATCCCAAATTCCTTCTTCATACCGCAACGCTTTCTGGAAATCGTCTGCTCCCATTGTCTCATGCATCAGCGCATAGAAGAATGCGTCAAAATATCCTGTTGTAGGATAGGTAAACAATGCGATGCCTTCCTCTTTTGCCTTGTCTCCAAGTTCCCACATCTCATCCCAAGTCTGAGGTACATGCCAGCCTTTTTCTTCAAACAGTCCTGCATTGTAGAACAAGCCGCATGGTCCATAGAACATTGGCATCAGGTATGTACGTCCATCACCATATGGGTTTGTGATAGAATTTTCCACAAAGCCCGGAAGGATCTTATCTTTTACAGTAAGATCCTCCCCAGGCACTGTCATATCAAGCACATCTGTCATATCGACAACATTGTTGTCCTTGATGAAAGTCTCTGTCAGACCTGACTCTGCGCCGACTGCTCTTAAAATCACATCTGGATACTCTCCTGATTTCATCTGTGGAGTAATGATATCTTCCAACTTTTTATCGATTGTCAATTCAACTGTCACACCCTCGTGAGATGCCTCAAACGCATCACACACGTCTTTCCACATGTTCTGTCCATATGCCGTCTCTACTGCTGCAACTTTCAATACTTTGTTTTCATCGGAACCGGCTTTTTCCGCATCGTCTCCTCCTTTGTTCTCAGAAGAACCACATGCCGCAAGCCCGAACACCATAGAAACTGCAAGCAATAGACTGATCAGGTTTTTCTTTTTCATATATTTTTCTCCTCGTATAATATCTTTTAGATACATAAATGTACCTCGATAACTTAATAAATATCTGTTCAATAGGCTTAGCAAAGCCCATGATATAATTGTCCCAGTGTCAATCAGGTAATAGTTCTTTTTCTCCTTGTTGAACCAGTAATGGTTGCTTCATAGATAGTCTGTTCCCCTGACATGGACGTTAGCTTCAAACCGGCTGGCTGTTTGCTTAAGTACATGGACGACCATTTAGCAGTATGGTTTCGCATCTGTCCATCTTAAGCTGGATTCTTATATGCGAGGGTGTCGATGCTCCATGATCATGGGTTTTACCAAGCCGATTGAACACTTTATTCTACAACGAAAGAAGGTGATCACAATGAACACTCTTTACGTCGGTATTGATGTAAGCAGCAAATCCAATGTCGTTTACTTAATGCTCCCGAATGGGGATAAGCACAGTAACTTTTCTGTTGCTAATTCTCATGAAGGTTCTACCCAGTTGGTAAAAAGAATTCTTTCTGCTTTAACTTCACATTCCCTTGACACGGTTCTGATCGGTCTTGAAGCAACCTCTGTTTATGGAGACAATCTCGTGTACTTCTTAAGGGAAGATGCCACTCTGGCACCGTTTAACAGAAAGATTCATGTCCTCAATCCTAAGCAAGTGAAAAAGTTTCATGATGCTTACAATGACTTGCCAAAGAATGATTATGTGGACTCTTTTGTTATTGCTGACTGCCTGCGTTTCGGTAGAATCAACAAAGAGGTATATCTGGGAGACTATCGCTACAAAGCACTCCAGAACCTCACACGGGCACGTTTCTTCGCTGTTCAGAATCTTATCAAAGAAAAGCAGCGATTCATGAATGTGCTGTTCAAGAAGTATTCTACGATGACACAGGAGAAGGTATTCAGCGATACCTTCAGCACTACTGCCCTTGCTGTCTACGATGAATTTGATTCCGCAGAAGCACTGGCAAATATGGACTTACATGAGCTTACTGACTTCATCATTGAAAAAGGAAAAAATCGTTTTCCTGATCCGGATGCAGTAGCCAAAGCCATCCAGAAAGCTGCCCGCAGTTCCTACCGTTTGCCCAAAACGGTGAATGATTCTGTCAATCAGGTGCTTTCTATATCCATAACCTCCATGAAGGCATTGGAATCTCAGATCAAAGAGTTCGATAAAGCTATCAAAGCCCAGATGGAACTCTTGCCAAATGTATTGATATCCATTCCAGGTATTGGACCTGTATATTCAGCCGGAATCATGGCTGAAATTGGTGATATCAATCGTTTTGATAATCAGGCTGCACTTGCTAAATATGCAGGTCTTGCCTGGAAGCAACACCAGTCAGGTAGTTTTGAAGCCGAAGTTACAAGGCTCATTCCTTCCGGCAACCGATTTTTAAAGTATTATCTGTATGAAGCTGCATTTTCTCTTGTAAGATGCGACAAAGAATACAGCGACTTCTACCACCTCAAATATAAAGAGGTGAACAGATGCCAACACAAACGTGCACTCGCATTAACTGCCCGTAAATTTGTGCGTTTAGTCTTTCGACTGCTGAAAGACAATCGCCTATATGTTCCAGCAAAGTAGATTCCATCTGCTTGCTGATGAGCTATGCCCTGCTCATTTTTTTATTTGGTCGACAGGGCTTAGGTGGGTGTTTTTTGTCTTCATGAGATTTATACAAAAATATATGATTTTTTTATTATCTATCTCTTGACATCACACCGCTGGACTATCTACTGTGCCATAGTGACGAATTCTACTGTTTCTGAACGGAGAGACTCAATTCCTCTCTCATTTACTGCAGTTACATAAACCTGATATGTAGTAAGCGGGGTCAGCTCCTGAATCGTCTGATTCATTTCTTTTCCTTCCCATACCATCTTACCATTTGCATACACACGGTACGTACATCCCGGTTCTTCCGCAGCCCAGCTGATATTTGCGGAAGACGAAGATTTGCTGTCAATTCTCACGTCGTTTGGAGCTTTCGGTATTTCCCAGTTGTCCTGGCTCTGTGTTCCGATCAGGTAATACCAGGAACCTGTTCCATACTCTACCCCATCTTTTCTTGCTGCTGCCCGCAGAATTGTATTTTTCTCGACTGTAATCGGTCCTTCATATTTTTTAGCGGACTCAGAAACTTCTTTATTTTTCTCAAATGGCTGACTGCCGTCCAGAGTATAATAAATCTCTGCTCCTTCACCTGCTGTCAATGTCACCTGCTGTGCAGAATCATATTGTCCGGAATCAACATCTGCGCTTACCTGAATATCCATTGCTGTAAAGGATACTTCTGCCGCTTCAGATTCATTGTCATATCTGTCCACAGCTTTTACCTGAACAGTATACTCGCTGCCAGCCTCCAACGGTTCTAAAATCAGCGCAGTCTGTGTAACTTCACGGAAACCAACCTGTTCTCCGCCTTTACTCCAGCTTACTTTGTATTTTTCGACTCCTGTATTATCTACTGACGGAAGGAAACGAATTTCTGCTTCCGATGCCTTCGGAGATACGACTCTCAGATTGCCCGGCACAGTTGGTGCTTCTTCATCTTTGATCACCACATCCCCTGTTTCGCCCATTACTTCTAGTTCTACAACGTGGTTTGTATTTCCTGCTGTACTTCCATTCATATATACACGGATGTATCCTGCATCAAAACGTTCTCCTTCTTTCGGCAATGGTGTTTTTGTATTTGGATCCAACCAAGATACACCTTCACCATACACTTTCATGGTTTTTCCGTTTTCAGTTTCTACATATTCTTCCTGATTTCCTTTTGGAAGCTTATGTGTCTTTCCTGCCTCACCGTTAAGAGCTGCCGGCCATTCCGTATCCGCGTTCTGATTTCCGTTCCACAGCACCAACGTTTTAGTCGGATCGAAGGAACTGTCCGGTGACAGAAGTACGACGGTATCATGATATTTACGTGTACCATCCCAATACCGATACAGGTTCACTTCCTCGACATGATGTACCCCGCCAAGATCTACCTGCAGCCAGTGCGCGCCTCCAGTATTTCCGCCCGGATCTGAGTAGTTATCACGATTCGTCTTATTTCCATCTACAGCATCGTCTCTTCTGGAAGCTTCACTTGCATCTTCTGAAAAGCTCACATTTTTGCCTCTTGCCAGATTGGTTCTCTCAGATTTGATCGGCTCATCTTCTATTTTCTGTGCGTCTTCATCATATACAAACTCCAGGCCTGTGATAGAAAGATCAACCCATCCATTTGTCTGGATCGTGATAACTGCTTTTCCTGTTTCTTCGTTAAATTCTACTTTTGGTTCTGTGTACTGCGGCTGTCCGTCTGTGTCCGGCTGCTGTCCCTTTACAACCTTCACTTCTGGTTTTTTCGCCAGTTTTGTCAGTTCAAATGTAGTGGTACGCAGTTCATTATCTTCCGGAGAGAGCTTTCCTTCCGGTGCGTTTACCACATTGTACTCATCCATATATTTATACACAGATAATTTTCCATCAATCGTTGTCTGTCCAGGTGAAAAGTCTCCTTTCCAGCTTAAGCCATATATATTATCGAAAATAATCTCATCTTTATTTACCCGGTAGTTATTCAACGTGATATCCATCGCTGTTCCGTCTCCGGATTCATTCATGATCATAAATTCGTGAGGCTCCATCTCTACTTTCAGACGTGCGCTTTCTTCTTCCCCTTCCAGAGGTAAAATTGCATGCTGCTTTTCATTTGTATTAACTTTATTGTTGTAGAGATACCATGTGCCCTCCCATTTGTCAGCAAATGCATTTCCTACATATTCGATTGGATACAGATCTTTGAAATACTTTTGTTTTGCCTGTCCGGACAGATTCTTGTCTTTGACATCCAATACATTTGGCGGGGTTACGCCCAGTTTGTCTGCTTCCTGAATCAGTTTCTCTGTTACTTCAGCTCTGGTTCCCCATGCCGGAATAACCGGAATAATGCCATAACGTCCTGTTTCATAAATCTGGAATCCTGTCGGTTTTCCGGATAAACCACTGTAAAAATCAGAACTTACATTTCCATAGAGAACCGCTTTGGTCTCTTCCATGATCTCTTTTTTGGACGGTGCCGGATGATTGACAATGTAACGGAACAGTTCTGTCAGGACATGTGTATTTGCCGGACTGTTCGTGTTGCTTGTTCCATATACGATTTCCGGGAACTCAAACGTGTAGATCACACCACCGCCCAGATAGGTGCTCATCATTTGCATTCCAAGCAATGCTTCCGGTTCTCCACAAAGTCTCTGCCAGTTGTTATAGCTTCCAGCTCCTTGCCAGAGTTTTGAGAACTGCTTGTCCCATGCCCAGGTATCGGAAAGCATTCCCCAGCCTCCGGTATATCCTGCCAGCCAGCTTCCCTGGAAGAAACTGCTTGTTTTCAAATCATCCGGTTGATTTGAACTTGTGTTCTTATAAATCAAGTAGAATGCATCTCCGTGTTTTTCCAGTGCCTTTTTCATATTTGCATTGCTGACAATATTCGTCACTGTAGAACCGTGATCCTGATCTGACCATACAAAGAATCCACCGAATCGGTCAGCAATCTCCAGCATCTTAGCGCTTCCTTCGCATGGAGGACGAATACCTGCCCAGAAGTTCTCTGTATTGAACACACCCTGCATATTCGGATACATACGGTACATCAGATCCAGCCAGCCATAATCCATATCAGCTGTAATGTTGTACTGTGTTCCGCCCTGTTCCGGTGTTGCAGCTGCTGTCAATCCAAGAAGCATAATCGGCGCTCCCTGTTCATAGGCAATCTGCAGCCCATGTTCATGGAATGCCTGCAGATAAGCCTGTCCGATATGATCCGGAGCAAACTGTCTGAGGTTGTTTGTATGTAACAGCAAAACGTTATTCTCTTTCAGATCATCCGGAATAGCATTCCATCTTCCGTCTACTGTGTTAGATCCCTGTAATTCTGGCCCTTCTTCCTGTCCGATCTGATAGACATCGTTCGAATACGCTGTTGCGATCATCATCGGATGTTCATTGTCGATCACACGTCTTGGACCATCCTGTGACTGCACATCCTGCTCATTTTCATATCCATAAATACCCAGTTCCATGAATTTTACTGCGGCGCCTTTTGGATTCTCTGTATACACTCTGATATAACGTGCTTCTTTTGTCGTTCCAAGCTCTGTGGCCCCAAGTCCATTCTTGTTTGCATAGTCCATATAGAACCACTGTCCGCCCATCGCTTCTTCGTATGGCTTTGAAACATTCTCCGGCTGTTTCACCCCATCCGGAAGTGTCGGATTTCCTTCATAATAAACGATCTGACCGTCCGATAAATCCTCTTCATTTCCAATCACAATGGCAGTATTTTTATAAGAAATCTTGGTTCCTTTCAGACGTTTTCCCTGACCACTCGGATTTCCATTTCCGATTGTCGCCTGTCCATCATATACCTGACGTTTCAGGTTGATGACTTCCAACGGATAGGATGCACCCAGATCCACCTGCACCCACACACCTTTTTTCCCTTCTGCAGTGCTGGTGACTTCTGTTCCCTGTTCCTGATAATTCTCCCAGTTGTTTCCCTCTTTATTACCTGTAGCATCATGCTGCAGATAATATTTGTCACCGTCGGTTAATAAATCCGCATTTTTCAAATCCATATTTTCCCCGACTGTGACTTTGACATCCTTTTCCTCTGCCAGATTGACCAGTGGCGGTGCTTTTTTTGCATCTGCCGCATCTGCACGGACTCCTGTTACCCCAAATGCCGTCAGCACAAGCGCCATGCATGACAGTCCGAGTAATCTGGCTTTGCTCCCTTCTTTTCTGGTTTTCATCCTCATTTTCCTCCTTTTCTTCCACATGAAAGTAAAACCAGAAAATGCTTTATTTTTTTCTGGTTCCTTACATGTCTGGGATTTTCCCGCTTGAATTCTAGAGTACTATACTGTTCCCTCCTTTAATATGGAATATATTTACCAGAAATTGTACTTTCTTTACTATCACAATAGATTTTGCTCATTTATTTTGTCTATTTTTTGCATTTTACGTTTTCACATCAAATTTTTACGGTAATTTTTCAATCATTTCTGCCAATATTTCTTCATCGAATCCTGATTTTCTGTCCAACGTAGATCATGTTCGGATCTGCAATTCCATTCCATGCTGCCAGTTCCAGATAAGTTGTTGCAAAACGCTTTGCAATCTCTGATAAAGTATCATTTTCCTGCACAACATAATATTCCGCCGGAGCCTCATTTTGACTCAACTGTCTGTTTACTTCCCTTTGAACAGCATTCGGATCGTATCCCATATCACACAGCTTCTTTCTTCGTTCTTTACCGTTTGCATATTTTCCTTGTATCACTTCCCCGGCAACTTCCTCAATACTTTTGGACGGCTGCCCTGTCACGCCCTCTGCATACTTTGGTCTTGCATATCCGCGAATCTGCCCCCAATCTGCCGGAATTTTTCGTCTTGCCACTGCCTCATTATAATTCCCTTCAATAACTGTGATCATTTGGCCTGAAACAGACTCTACATACCCGATATGATCGGAATACCCGTCATTTGGCTGTACCTGGAAATCCCAGTTATACAAAATGATATCTCCGGGCAGTGGCACTATGGTTCCATCTTCGATCCAGATTCCCTTTTCTTTGAAAATCTCAATATGCTTTTCACATCCGCATTCTGTTCCGATCAAGTCCACACAGTCTGCCTGAATCGCTGCTGCAGAAACTGCGGTATCACACCACTCATCGGTATACTGTACGGCATATCCCCTCGCCAGTGGCTGATGCGAATTGTACAGATCAATAATCTGCCGGAACTTCCCATTCGCTTCACTGTACCCAAGCCACGAACTCATCACATCTAATACATCCTGAGCCCTTCTTCCCGATACATTCTCATCATACTTCGTTAACTGATACTGCTCGATCAGTTCCATATTTTTCTGCACATAGACGGAACTGGTCGCATACCCATCTGCCCAAATGGTTTCCAGATATCGTCCGGGTTCTGTGATTCCCTTCAGATTCTGATAACGTGGAAGCTGAAAGCAGTTCAAAATATCCTTTCACTCCCTCTTCCATATTGTCAAATACCCGGAAATAATCGGAAATCACGGTTGCCGTTCCGGCTTCGTATTCCTCCCAAGTTGCCAGATTGACGGACTTCCCCTGCCATTTCGTCCCACATTTCAACCCAAAATAATTATGATAGACTTTTGCCAGTTTAGATTCTCCCCAGCCGGATTCCAAAATTGCCTGTGCAATGATTGGACTGCATACTTTGATTTCATATACGGCCGCATATTTCTTTACATATCCCGCAATTTTCTGAATAAATTCCTCTTTCTTCATCGTTCTTCCCTGCTTTCTGTATACTTTTCTGCTTTTCCATTCAAAATATCAATTGCCTGTCTGAGTACTTCTGGAATGGGCATCCCCATGAGCCCGGCATTTTCCAGAATAGACAACGCTTCATTTGCGATAAACGCGATGCACACGGCATCCCGCAGATAATTTGTCCCCATCAAAAGATCCAGACGGACTGCGATCAGAACAAACAATAATGTCGTTCCTTTTCGGCACAGCCCTTTCCAGCCCGCACGACTCTCCAGTCTGCCATTTTCTGACTTCGGACTTTTCTTAAAAATCACCTGCAGAAGAATCCCGCCTGTGATCCAGTCAATCACCATAAAAATAAGCAATGTCTGCAGTGCGATATCCCAGCCTCCAAATAAAACTGTAACCGCACTCCCAAACATTCCGATCAGACTCGTCACCATTTGCTTCATACCCTTTCACCCCCTTCAATTAAAAAGGCAGAATAGACGGCATTCTTTTCAAAGAATGTTCTACTCTGCCACTCATTTTTCTTTTCCTTTTTTCATTCGATCCGCACTCAAGGATGCTCCCTTGTTTCTGCATAATCGTCTAACACATATCTTGCATATTTTGTTGCCTGACGCTCCATCCCGATCGGGGTTAATTCCAATGCGTTGATCCACTGAAAATAATGTGTCAGTTCATGCCCTATTGTAAGCAAGATTGCCGTCAATGCACTGTCCTTTCCCCATCTGTCGCACAAATCCAAATAATCGCCTGCCGCAACCCGGATATACGGCTCCACTGTATAATCATCTTCCATACTCCAGAATGTCCCATATACCAGATCCCCGTCCATTGCCCGTATTTTCTTTTTATTTTTTATGTAGGCAACAACTCTGAGAGGAAAGAAATATTCTTTTCTCAAAAATGCCACAAACTCTTTACATGCCCTTCGTACCTCCGGATCTATCCCACTGTCAAACCGAAGCCTGAAGCCCGTCCGATGACCTTCTTCCATGAAATCAATGTTTTGTTCCCAGTTTTCTATCGTCCAAATGTGATCCATAATGTTTATCCCCTTTCATCATAAACTGCTTTCATACCATGATATTGCATCTTTCCTTTTTGCACTCCACA
>OMGS01000944.1_pt1 | contig 11169 bp, 9 predicted proteins | sample 1646081 | NCBI WGS metagenome assembly OMGS01 (sample SAMN05578591, study PRJEB25193) | human gut metagenome | biome: Human Microbiome; feature: human-associated habitat; material: feces | host: Homo sapiens | place: USA:Birmingham | reverse complement strand
TCTTCCGATCTCCGTTGATCATGAAGATCAGCGACGACGACGGCACCACCTGGGCGCGCAAGACCGACATCCCCGCGTCGTGGGCCGGTTCGCAGGAGACGCCGACCCTGTACGTGCTCAACCTGGCCGACGGCACCGAACGCATCATGATGATCACCGCCTGCCCGGGCTGGGGCACCGACTCCGCCGGCAACAGGTACGGATGGAACACATCGTATTCCGACGACAACGGTGAGACCTGGACCGAATACCGGCACTGGCAGTCCAACCGCACGTACGACAACGCCAACAACGACGCCATCGTCGCCATGGCGAGCCTCGTGCAGCTCAAGGACTCCGACGGCAACGACATCCAGAAATGGATGGGCGTCTACCACAACTACGCGTACGTCAATTTCAGGACGTACCTCACTTTCGACGAGAACGGCGACGAGCAGTGGAGCGAATCGGAGCCGTATCTTGCGCAATGGCGCAGCATCGAAAGCGCATACCAGATGTGCGAGATCGGCATGTTCCGTTCTCCCGACGGCAAGCGGATCATCGGTCTGGCGCGCAGCCAGTCGCACAACAACCCGGCGACACTGATCTACTCCGATGATGAGGGTGAGACGTGGAGCAAGCCGATGGATCTGCCCGGCTCGCTGGCGGGCGAACGGCACAAGATTGCCTACGATCCGATTTCCGGCCGTCTGCTGGTCACGTTCCGCGAGATCAACTACGATCTCAACGGCAACAACCGGTTCGACGGCGGCAACGACTGGAATGCCGGCGACTGGGTGGCCTGGGTCGGCACCTACGACCAGCTCATTAACCAGGAGGACGGCGAATACCGCATCCTGCTGGCCGAGGACTGGGCGAACAACGCGAAGTCGGGCGACACCGGCTACGCGGGCGTAGCGGTGCTCGACGACGGTACGTTCATCATGGACACGTACGGTCACTGGGACAAGGAATTCTCGCAGAACTGGCCCGGCGGCGTCACCACCGACCGCTGCTATATCAAGCAGGCGAAGTTCAAGCTCGGCGAGGTCGAATACGCGAACGGTCTCATCGACCGCAGCGGACTGAAGGCGGCAATCAAGCGGGCAGAGGCGCTGAATGCGGCCGACTACACGGCTGACTCGTGGGCGAAGATGGATGCCGCAGTGAAGGCCGCGAAGGCCGGAGACGCCGACGAATCCCTGCAACAGGCGCAGGTTGACGCGCTCGCCGCCGCCATCGATGCGGCCATCGACGGGCTGAAGGCCAAGGATGACGGTGACAAGCCCGGACCGGGTGATGGTGGCAAGCCCGGCGCGGGTGACGGCAAGCCCGGCGACGGCAAGCCGGGCAAGGGCGACGAGACCAAGCCCGATACCGGCAAGAAGGGCGGGCTGAGCGCCACCGGTGCCGGCATCGTTCCGATCGCCGCCGCGGCCCTGACGCTCATGGCCGGCGCGGCGCTCGCACTGGCCAAGCGCTGAGACGCCATGGGGCGGTCGGCCCGTCGGACGGAGATTTTTCGTCCGACGGGCCGATTATTTGCAGCCTCCGACCACGACACGCCCGGAGTGCGTAGCACAATCGTCGCGCGCGTTTGCGGGAATCGGCTCCATGGCGGCGTTTCATGAAATTCGGCATGCCGATCTTGCTGAGCACTCCGGGCGTGTCGCGATGGAATGCCGCCTGTTTAGTCAACATTCCGGACCGATGTGAGCCGCATAGGTCTTCGCTGGCAAATCCTCACTTATGGCCACGATTGCCGTGAGAAACTTATGGTATTGGCAGCGTGGCGTTGATAATGCTTGACGCCGTGAAGGGATAGCGAGGTCTGCGACATGAGGAACCGTGTGATTCATCGCAATTCGCGCGCCGGCGATTCGCCGTTCCGTCTGCTCGCCGCGGCGCTCGCCGTGCTGACGTTGACCTTATTGGCGGTTATGGTGCCGTGCGAGGGAGAAGCGCACGCAGCCGCGCCCATCAAGATCGCATGCGTGGGCGACAGCCTTACGGACGGCTCCAAATCCAGTGGCGGCAAGAAAGGCGACACCGCATATCCGGCGTGGCTCGGCCGCATCCTCGGCAGTGGCTATGACGTGCGCAATTTCGGCGCCGCTGGTGACACGCTGCTGCGGGGCACGGGCTGGTCATATTGGGATTCGGCCGAATTCCGGCAGAGCAAGGAGTTCGCCCCCGATATCGTCATCATCATGCTCGGCACCAACGATTCCAAGGACGCCTACTGGAACGAGACACTGTACAGGACCGAGGCGAAGGAGCTGGTGAGGGTGTACCGGGATCTCGCCAGCCGACCGGTCGTGTATTTCGCGAGTTCACCGCACTCATACCGGGTCGCCCCCGGTACCAAATATGTCTCCGTCAACTCCGTGAACAGGTTACATCCCGTACAGGAGTCGCTGATCCGTGACGAGCGTTGGAACACCATCGACCTGTACGCGGCGACCGCGAACCGGCGGCAGCTGTATGACGCCGACGGCGTTCACTTCAATGACGACGGGTACCGGTTCCTCGCCGAGCAGATCGCAGGCGTCATGCACCGGTCGGCGCAGATCATCGGCTCCACCGGAAGGGAGCGGGTCATCGCAAACGAGACGGAGAACGGCACCACGAAAAGAGCCGGCGTGGAATTCGGCCTTACCTCGCAGGGTACCGCCGCCGGGAACGCCGGCGATTCGTCCGATGGCAACGGGGATGCCCTGCGCGGCTCCGATGCCGTCGTGGCCGTCATAGCCATGCTGTCGGCGGGCATTACCGGAGCGGCGCTCGTGCTGGGCGGACGGTCGCGACACGCCCGGGTTGAAGGTGTCCGCTCGCGGCCGTATTCTATATGACTTGTAAACCATAGACCGTTGGTTGGAGTGTGCAAGCACTCACGAAGTTTGGTTCGCCAAGCCAGCGCAGGTTGAGAAATATGTGCCCGTAATACGGCTCGCCGGAAACGGTTGTATGTTGCTCTGCCTGTGCGCAGGGCTTTTTTATTGCCCTGGCAGGGCGCGCGGGACTTCGCAGGATCAATGGCCGATCTAGGAAGGAACGCCATGAAGAGGCCCGAAAAGGAAGCGGTAGTCGCTCAGCTTACGGAACAGTTCCGTAACGCCGACGCTGTCTACCTGACCGAGTACCGCGGGCTTACAGTTCCGCAGGTTTCCGAACTGCGCGAAAAGCTAGGCCGCGATACTTCCTACACTGTGGCTAAGAACACGCTGGCGCGCATCGCCGCCAAGGAAGCGGGCATTGAGGGTCTTGACGACCTGCTCAAGGGCCCGACCGCCATCACCTTCGTGAAGGGCGACTTCATTGAGGCTGCGAAGACGCTGCGTGACTTTGCCAAGACCAACAAGGCTCTTGTTATCTCGGGCGGTTATGCCGACGGCACCGTCTACGACGGCGAGGGCGCTACCAAGCTGGCGGACATGATGTCCCGTCCGCAGCTGCTCTCCAAGTTCGCAGGCGACCTCAAGGCCACGACCGCCAAGGCCGCGTACCTGTTCGTCGCTGTGCCTACCAAGGCCGTGCGTACGATCGACGCTCTGCGCGAGAAGCAGGAAAAAGCAGCTTGATTCTCATGCGGCTTGCCGCATGAACCACAATCGGAAAACAACACACATCAGGCGGACGGCAATCGCTGAAGGCCGCCGCCAGAATGAAAGGAAGCCATCATGGCTAAGTACACCAACGAAGAGCTGCTGGAAGCTTTCGGTGAAATGACCCTCGTCGAGCTCTCCGAGTTCGTCAAGGCCTTCGAAGAGAAGTTCGACGTCGAGGCTGCCGCTCCGGCCGCCGTCGCCGTTGCCGCTCCGGCTGCCGGCGCTGCCGCCGAAGAGGAAGAGAAGACCGAGTTCGACGTCGTCCTGACCGCTGTCGGCGACAAGAAGATCCAGGTCATCAAGGCTGTCAAGGCCATCACCAACGCTGGCCTGGCTGACGCCAAGGCCATGGTTGATGGCGCTCCGAAGGCCATCCTGGAGAAGGCCAAGAAGGAAGACGCCGAGAAGGCCAAGGCTCAGCTGGAAGAGGCTGGCGCCACCGTCGAGCTCAAGTAATGATCGCGGGAGTGAAATCCGCGCATTGCAGCTTTGCACAGACCCTGCTGTCGCACACGCGGCCGCAGGGTCTGCGCGTATGCGGCGGTCCGCGCACCGGAGCCGAGACCGCTTCTGTGAACGCCTGACACGGCCTGACATGGGCGTTCCGCACCGGTGTGCGCTACAATCCGAAATACCGGCATCAATGCGATAATGTTGTCAATTCATCGGTCATCAATCCCTGAAAACACAGCGGGACATGACACAATGGCACATAGTATGCGAACGAGCGTGAAAGGAAGGGCGGCACGTGACTGGCGATCAGCGTACGATACAGCAGTGGACGGTGAGAATCGATGGCATCGATCAGAAAACCGTGAAGCCGGGAGACAGCATCGAAATCGGGCGCAAGCCGTTGCGGCCGTTGCCCGATGACGGCACCGAACGCCTGGAGATAGCGGACGGCACGCGGTCCATGTCGAAACGCCATGCGACCTTCGCGGTGAGTCAGAACGGCGGCGGCACCGTGCGCGATCTGGGCTCGACCAACGGGTCATATGTGGTGCGGGGCAATGGCGATCTCATGCGTCTGCCGCCGAACGTCGATTTCCTGCTGCCGACTTCACCGATGCGCCTGCAATTCGGCGATGTCCCCGTCGATTTCATTCGTGTGGAGCAGCCGGTGAGCGACAGGTTCGTCGTGCCCGACCTGTTCGGATACGCTTTGGAGACCGTCAAGCAGGAGCCTGATGTGGCCGACATGTCGGTGGATGACATTCTTGACCTGCGTGCCGGGGAACCTACCGCCGCGATCAGCGCTGCCACCGTGCGCAAGCGTGTCGGTGAGCTGAATGCCGACGCATCGCAGACGTTCCCGCCGCAGAAGACGACCACGGCGGATGGATTGGCGGCGGATTCCGCGGCCGGTGCAGCTGAGCCGGATTCGGAGCTTGCCGTTTCGTCGGATGCTGCCATGCCCGTTGATGCCGCGGACGCGGCCGTATCCACTGAGACTGCGACATCCGATACGGCATCGCCTGAAACCGTGACTTCTGGAGCCGTGGCATCCGAGTCCGCCGCGGATACGGTACCGGCTGATTCCGCTGTATCTGATTCTGTAGTGACCGCGGCCCAATCGCAGACCAACGATGAGCCGAGCGAGCCCGATTCCATGCCGTTGAACGTGGCCGGTGCTAAGCCGGTGGTGGCGTTGCCCCGCGACCTGTTCGCCGACGCGCTCGCCGAGGACAGCGAAGAGGCCGGGCAGTCCACTGCGCCCGCAGAGCAGGCGGATCAGTTGGCGAACGGACAGCCGTCCGACGACCGATTCCAGCAGGCGTCATCCGATCAGGAGGCGCACGATGACATCCGTCAGGCGGTGAACGAGGTCGCAGCCAACGCGGCCGGTGTGGAAGTCGCCGCCGGCGCCGTGGCAGGCGACGGCGCCGTGAAAGCCGATACGGACACCGCCCACGGGGAGATTCCGGAAGAGCACCGCCGGTTCGCGCAGCCGAACGACGACGAGGCGGACTCGACCGGTTCGTTCCGCCCCGCATTCGAGCCGGGATCGGTGTTCGAACTCGTGTCGAAAGGCAGGCTTGCCGCCGCCGAACCGAAAATCGAAGTCAACGGGTACACCTCTGACCAGGCGAAGACCACGGAAGACTACACCGAGCAGTTCGCCATCGCGAATTGCGAAGAGCTGCTGCCGTTCCTTGCCATGAATCCATTGCTGTACGATGACCTCTATAATTGGCTGGAAGATCAGGGCAAAGCGGACATCGACGCCGCGCTGGAGAACAATGAGGGCTACAAGAGTTACCGCAAAGCGGTAGGGAAGTGAGTCGGGTCATGAGCGAAAGCATGCAACAGGCGCCCCAATCGCTGGAACGCATGCGTCAATGGCATGAGCAGTACCGCGCCGGATTGGTGCCGTCCCCATTGGAGGACATCAACCAGCTTGGGGCGAAGCTCGATTTGACCCATGCGCATCCCTCCGGCATCGCCCAGCTGTTCGCGGGAGGCCGCGCGTCGCTGGATCTGCTGTTCCGCGACAACGGCATGCTGCGTGCGGCGAACCGCCGACTGGAGCGGGTGCTTGACGAGAAGGCCGCGAAACTGCGCGTCAGCGGCGTCGCGGAACTGTCTCTCACCGTGGGAGTCGCCACATGGGACGACGGTGCCATGCCGGTGCTGCTGTATCCGGTATCCGTGCAAAGCGCCCAGGATGAAGGCGATGTGGCGGTGATCCGGTTCGTCGGGCATGTCCGGCTCAACCCCGCGTTCGTGACGGTGATGCGCGAGCAGCACGTCGAACTTGACGAGCGGGAGCTGTTCAACGGCGCCAACTACGAGAGCGGCACGCCCGAAACGTCCGCGGTGTTCGCGGCGATCACCAAGCGTGCGGAGAAGGTGTTCCCCGATTTCACCATCGAGCGGCAGATTATCCTGGGCTGCTTCATGTCGCCCGGCTCGCTGATTCTTGCCGAAAGCCAGCACATCATCGATACGCTGGCCGAGGGGGCGACCGGCAACACGGTGCTGGACGCGCTCGCGGGCAGCAAGGAGGCCGCCGAAGCGCTCAAGGACTCCGGCGCACCTGCGTTCAGCCCATTCGACGCCGATCCGCACAACGAGTTCGAAGTCGGCGATGTCGACAACGCCGTGCGGTACGCGGCCGATATGGTCGCAGCCGGGCATTCGCTCGGAGTCGATGTCGTCAACGGGCGTGACACCGCCGATTACGCCGCCGCCATCGCGTCGCGCTGCGTGATGAACGGCCGCAGCGTACTGTACGTGCCGTGCATCGCCGATCAGAAGCGTCGTTTCCGTCAGGCCATCAGCGCCAATGAGCTCAGCGGCCAAGTGCTCGACGTCTCGGACGAGCGCTGCAATGACAGCATCGACCATCAGCTGATCGCCGCGGTCGGATTCCAGCCCGGCATCGCCAGCTCCCGGTTCGACCAGATCGCCGATGAGCTGGTCGGCGTGCGTTCCCGTCTCACCCGGTACCTGGGTGACCTGCACTGCACCGACAAGCAGTGGGGCGTGTCCGCGTACCAGACCATACAGAACCTCGCCGAAATCGCCACGTTGCCCGCGCATCCCGCCACCCGAGTGCGGTTGCGCAAGGAGACCGCGCGTGAGATCGGCGGTCATCTGGACGAATGGGCGGCGAAGCTCAGGCGTGCCGGCGAGCTCGGCGAATTCACGCTCGGACCGGAGGATACTGCTTGGTTCAAGGCCTCCATTACGTCCGAGGACGAGGCTGTGACCGTCTACCAGCGTGTGGTCGATCTGCTGCGCAAGTTGCTGCCGTTGACCCGTGAACAGGTGTCGTCCACCGTGCAGACATGCGGGTTCCCGATACCGAACACCGCGCAGGAGTGGGGCCGTCAGGTGCAGGTGCTGAAGAACCTGCGCCGCGTGCTCGACGTGTTCCAGCCGGAGATCTTCGAGCGCGACATCGACGCGATGATCGAGTCGAGCAAGTCCAAGGCCGAACGCAAGGCCGAAGGCACCACTATCGGATTCTGGGAGCGTCGCCGCCATATCAAGGAGGCCAAGAGCCTGCTGCGCGTGGGCGCACAGGTCGAGAACCTGCACGATGCGCTGCAGGTCGTGGCCAAGCAGGCTGCGCAATGGCGCATGTTCGTGCCTCACGGCGGGTGGCCGGTGCTGCCGAACAAACTCGACGACATCATCGCCACGCAGGAGGAGCTGGCCCGCGACCTGACGGCGCTGGACGCCGTACTGTCCACCACCGTGCAGGGCGGCGATCTGGAATCGCAGGATTTCGTCGCCGTCGAGGAACGTCTGAAGGCGCTGTTCGACGACCATCTCGCGCTGGACACACTGCCGGAGCGCTGCCGTCTCGAACATGAATTCCAGACGGCCGGGCTCACCGAACTGGTCGAGGACCTGCACACGCGCCGTGTGCCGGTGGAATCGGTGGATGCCGAACTGCAGCTGGCATGGTGGACCACGGTGTTCGAGAACATCGTGCGGGCGTCCGCGATCATCTCCAATCAGGATGGGTCGGCGTTGCAGTCCGCTGCGGATCGTTTCGCGCAGGTGGACACCGAACACGTGCGTTCGGTCGGTCCGATGGTCGCGCAGGAATCCATGCGCCGCCTGTGTGAAATGCTGTTCTCCCGCACGCAGGAATCCAACCAGCTGCACACGGTGCTGGCCGGCAAGACCCGCATCCCGCTCAGCCGGATACGCCGTGACCACCCCGAGATCCTGGCCGCGGCCAAGCCCATCATCGTGGCGACCCCGGCCACGCTTGCCGCGCTCACCGATCCGACGACCCTCGCCGACGTGGCAATCATCGACGCGGCCGCGCACATTCCGGCCATCCAGTTGCTGACCATCGTCTGCCGCGCGAAGCAGGTGGCCGTGCTGGCCCACCGGTCCACCGTGACCTCGCCGAGCGTGAAGGCGCTGATGGAGCTGCTGCCGAGCGTGAAGGTCCGCTCCCACCCCGTGCGGCGCGCGCCCAGGCTCGCCGCGTTCTTGGAATCCCAGGGGTATGGCGAGGTGCGCTATGACGTCACGACCGAGCCGTCGCAAGGCCGGGTGGCCTTCCACAAGGTCGAGGCGAACGGAACGCCGGTCATGGCCACCGGATTGGTCGAGAGCAGCCAGCAGGAGATCGATGAGGTCGTCCGCATCATCACCGAACGCGCGGCGAGTTTCAACGTGGTGCCGGTCGGCTACACGCTGACCGTGGTCACGCTCACCGACGCGTTCCGTTCGCGACTCGGTGCGGAACTGAAATCGCTGGCATCGAAGAACAAGACCATGGGGCAGTTCCTGCGCCACGTGCGCATCGTCGCGCTGCCGGAGATCGCCGGGGCCCAGTCGACGGACGTGATTCTGTCGTTGTGCTACGCGAAGACCGTGCATGGGCGTCTGCTGCAGCAGTTCGGCGTGCTGGAGGGCGAAGGCGGACGTGCCATGCTGCTGGATGCGCTGGCGCTGTGCGACCGCCATCTCGATATCGTTTCGGCGTTCGACGAGTCTGATCTGGACGATGAGCGACTTCACCAGCCCGGACCGCAGCTGCTGCATGCCATGCTGCGCTGGGTGGAGCAGCTGGACGACCACGTGGTGCGTCCGGTGACCATCACCCGGTCGAACAATGTGCTGTTCAATGATCTGGCGGAGCGCGTGCGGTCCCGCGGACTGAACGCCGCCGTCGACTACGGGTTCGACCGCGGCCTGCACATTCCGATGGTCGTCGGGTTGCCCGACAAGCCGTTCGCGCTGGCCGTGCTGACCGACGACGCGCAGTTCATGAGCGTGCAGTCCACGCGTGAACGGCATCGCGGCCTGATGCAGGACCTTGCGTCGCTGGGCTGGTCGGTGATGAGCGTGTGGAGTGTCGGCGCATTCGTCAACCCGGACAAGGAGGTCGATGCGATCGTGTCGCGCATCGGCGAGATCTACGGGGATGTGCGATGAGCGGCGATACTACTGGTGACGGGGATCGTGTGGCCGCAGATGCCTCGGAGCCAAGGCCGTACAGTGCCTCGCGTCGTACGCGGCGCGAGCACAAACGCGTCGTGTTCCACGGAACCGAGCGCTTCGATGCAGACGGCGTGAAACTCGAACCGGGCGATATGCGTACCGAGCAGCAGCGCGAGGCCGACGACGACAAACGCATCCTCGGCGAACTGCCACCCCACTGGGCCATCTTCAACGACAAACGTTGAGTGTGGTGACCACCCCAGTCGCGCGAACAGCGAGACTGGAGGTGGCTGCTGCGGCTGAGCAACTGCAGCTATTGCGCAGTGACGGCCATAATCGGACCGAGTTCCTGTGCGTTGATGATTGATATGGCTTCGTCGGGAGTCAAAGCGAACGTGATGAGCGTGCCGCCGGTCATCGCATCGTCATGGGCGGCATCCATCGCCGTGGCCGATCGCGCGAGAACGCATGACCGGCCGCCTGCGGATTCGTCACGCGATGAAGTCGTACCAGTCGAAGCGTCGCAAGGGGTGCCGGATACCAGATCCATGACATCACCGGCCGCGATGCCGTCCACAGTGCCGGTGACCCGTACATCGATCACCGTCTGACCGGGTTCCGCCACCGGCCGCCGCGAAACTATGGCGCCGAACAGCGGCTGCCCGGCGGCGATGTCCGTCTGCGCGATGCCTCCCGCCGCCTGATTCGCCGCATCGAGCGCCGTATCCCAACCATCCGATACGGGCATCTGCCGGATCTCCACGTCCTCCGCGCCGATACGCGCGCCGCGTGGGATGAGCCGTGCCGCCACCACGACCGGTTGCGTGACGATGCTCGCCGTCACGCATTGCAGTGTCGCGAATGCTGCAATGGCCGTGCAACAGGCCGCCATCAGCCGCCGTGTGAGCCGCAGCATCCGACGTTGGCGCAACGTGGGGCGCTTCAGCTTCTCCAATATAGAAAAAGTCACCATGCAAGCATGGTGACTGAACGTTGTTCCGATGCGCAAGCCGTGACGAAAATGTGGTCGAAGGCTCGGCAGTTATCCACATCTTGGGCGTGTCGCACATGCGCGGGCCGAGCACTGGCCGCCGGAAGACGGCGAACGCGCCAATGGCAGCTGCTTATTTGCCGGAGCCGCCGCGCCCGTCGGTGCGGTAGAAGCCGTGCCCCTTGAACTCGATCGGCACGGCGGAATACACCTTGCGCACCTGCTCTTGCCCGCACTGGGGGCACACGGTGATCGGGTCGTCCTCGAACGACTGCTGCTCGGTGAAATCGTATCCGCAGTTCTTACAACGGTAATGATAGGTTGGCACGGTTCCTCCCTGGTCGAAGCTCATTATATGATTCCGGCACGTATGCGATGCCCGGCATACGCATCAAGTCCGTTCATATCCTAGTCGTCACGCGGACACCGCGCCGCTCGACGTCTCGTTTTGTTCCCTCCGCGAACTTGCGCGGATGGCGAACTACAGGCGTTGGGCTCCCTGCGGCGTGACCACCCAGTCGACCGGGATATCGTGAGACTGGCGGGGCAGGTCGTCTGCCATGCATTCCCACGGCCAGCAGACGGCGACGACCGGCACGCCTCCGCGTCGGTATGTCAGCGCGCGGTCAGATCGGAAGAGCGTCGTGTAGGGAAAGAGTGTAGATCTCGGTGGTCGCC
>OMGS01000923.1_pt1 | contig 11510 bp, 13 predicted proteins | sample 1646081 | NCBI WGS metagenome assembly OMGS01 (sample SAMN05578591, study PRJEB25193) | human gut metagenome | biome: Human Microbiome; feature: human-associated habitat; material: feces | host: Homo sapiens | place: USA:Birmingham | reverse complement strand
ACGAGATGTGCGGACGTGACTGGAGTTCAGACGTGTGCTCTTCCGATCTGGATGGCGCTGCTGTGGATCTGGGAAATACGCGGTTCACTGACATTGAGCACCTGGGCTATCTGTGTCATGTTTAAATCCTCCACATAATAGAGTGAAATCACCATCCGCTCCTTTTCCTTCAGTTTGTTCACCGCCTCTGTCAGGGTCCTGACCGCTTCCTCCCTCATATACGCTGTTTCAGGCTGCAGGTCCGTGTCGTTGCTGGGTATCTGGACCGACTGCCCTTCCTCCTCCCTGTTTGTCACCATGTCCAGCGAAAGCACGTTTACCATGGTGCTCATCCGCTGTAGCCTCTGGCATTTCCGGATGTCCATTTTCAGATGGCCTGCGATTTCGTCATCCGTGGGCGGACGCCCCAACCGGTCCGAAAGCTCTGTCCTGGCGTCCTCAATGGACCTGTGTTGTTTATGGTAATTCCTTGGCATCCAGTCATTCTTGCGGATGATGTCGATGATCATCCCCCTGATGCGCCTGGAAATAAATGTCTCGAATTTGTTATCCCGTTCCGGGTCATACCGCTCGATTCCCTTCATGATGGCAATTGCGCCCTCGTTGATGATATCCTCCATCTGCATGAAATCCGCATACAGGTTATGCATCTGGATTGCAACTGCCTTGGCTATGTAGAGATACCGGAGCGTAAGCTCCTGCTTTACTTCCAGCTGCCTGTCCCTGTCATACATGGCCAGCAGCTCTTCATTTGTCTTTTCCTTCAATCCATCCAACTGCCGCATATCAAATCATCCTTCACTGTCAGCCATCCTGCAGCCCCGGTCCCTCCAACTTCAGGCTGCCGATTGACTGTATCTGGACATTATTTGCCACTTCATTAAATGAAAGCACCCGCACCTTTGGATAAAACTGCTCTATCAGGCGGTAGAAATGTACCCGCATGATCTGGGAAGTCAATATGACCGGATTCTGGGTAAAGCCGCTGAACTTCCTGAGCTGTTCTGCCATCTGCCGTATCAGGCTCTGAAGTATGTCCGGGTTCAGGGCCAGATAATACCCTCCCTCTCCTTTTGTAATGGAGCCCACCATGGTGCGTTCCAGTTCTGAATCAAGGGTAAGCACCTTCATGCTTCCGTCCTCGCAGTACATCCGTGTAATGGTGCGCTTAAGTGCCGTCCTTATGCGTTCCACTATGGTGTCAATGTCTTTTACAGGCAGGCCTGTCTCAGATACAACCTCTATCATTGTCTCAATGATGGTTTCCAGGTCCTTTACCGGAACCCCCTCTTTTAACAGGCTGGTGAGTATACGCTGGAACAGGCCGTAAGGGATAAGTCCGGGAAATGCCTCCTCCACCAGTTCCGGGGCGGTCTTCTTCACATTCTCCACCAGATGGATCACTTCCTGTCTGGTAATCAGTTCAAAGGCATGCTGACGTATGACCTCCGACAGGTGGGTGACCATGACCGACAGCGGGTCAATTACCGTGTACCCGTATACCTCGGCCCGTTCCCTGTCCTCCGGCCGGATCCACCGGCTGGGGATTCCATAGGCCGGCTCCACGGTCTCTATGCCGTCCACTTCCTTTTCAGGATGCTCCGGCTCCAGGGCCAGGTAATAGTCCATAAGGATTTCACCCCTGGCCACCTCCTCGCCTTTTATCCTGATGCAGTACTGGTTGGTGCTTAAGGCGGAACTGTCCCTTAAACGGATGGAGGGGATGACAAATCCCATGTCCTGGGCATACTGCCTGCGGAATATGACAATCCGGCTGATCAGCCTGCCTCCCACGGATTCGTCCGCCAGAGGAATCAGGCTGTATCCGAATTCCATTTCCACCGGCTCCACGCTTAAAAGGTTATATACGTTATTCACATCCTTGTAATACTCATCCTCTGTCACGGGCCTGGCTGCCGCCGCTTCCTCCAGGGCCGCCTGTTCCCCTTCCGCCTCCTGGTACACGGCCGCGCCTAAAAGGGCCGGCTCAGCCTGGATTTTCCTGGAAAGGTAGTATCCGCTGGCTAAAAGCCCCACGGAAACCATTCCCAGCTGGACCACAGGCATGCCCGGAATCATGGTCATGACAGCCATGGCCACGCCGCTTATCATGATGGAATAGGGCTGGGCCATGAACTGCTTGGATATATCCTCGTTCAGGCTTCCCTCGGACACGGCCCTGGTTACGATCATGCCCGTGGCCGTGGATATGAGCAGAGCCGGTATCTGGGACACCAGGCCGTCGCCCACGGTTGCGATGGAATAGGTGTTCAGCACATTGCCTATGGAATCCCCGGACTGGACGATTCCGATGATGCTTCCTCCTATCAGGTTCACAGCCGTTGTAATCAGGGACATGACGGCATCGCCTTTGACGATTTTGGTGGCGCCGTCCATTGCGCCGTAGAAATCCGCTTCCCGCTGGATCTTCTGCCTGCGCTCCTTGGCCTGCTGCTCGCTTATGAGTCCGGAGCTTAAGTCGGCGTCAATGGCCATCTGCTTGCCCGGCATGGCGTCCAGGTTGAACCTTGCGGCAACCTCAGCCACACGCTCGGCGCCCTTTGTGATTACAATGAACTGCATCAGTACAATGATGAGGAAGATGATGAAACCCACCACCACATTTCCCCTGAGCACAAAGTCCCCGAAGGCCCTGATGACCTGGCCCGATGACCCCATATTGGTCAGGATGTTCCTGGTTGTGGAAACATTGATTCCCAGCCTGAACAGGGTGGTCACCAGCAGCAGGGACGGGAAAATGGAAAACTCCAGGGGTTCCCGTATGGTCATGGTCGTTACCAGGATCATCATGGAAAGGGACATATTCAATATAATCGCCACATCCACCAGACCGGCCGGCAGCGGTATGATTAACAGCAGTATGATAATCAGTACAAAAAGTACCACCGAATAACTCAGTATCTTCTTCATCCGTAACTCCATCCGATTCGTTTATCTGAACATATCTTCCCTGCGCCCGGTCCGGTAGAGATAGAGAAGAATTTCTGCCACTGCCCCATAAAACTCGGCAGGTATCTCCCGGTCCAGCTCACAGGAGGCGTATAAGGCCCTTGCAAGAGGTTTGTTCTCCGTGATATAAACCCCGTTTTCCTCCCCAACCCTTACAATCCTGGCCCTTGGCCAGCACCACCGGCGCGCCGTGATGGCTGGGGTCGTATTTAAGGGCCACCGCGTAATGGGTGGGGTTTCTGACAATCACATCTGCCTGGGGAACCTTCTGCATCATCCTGCTGAGGGCCATCTGGCGCTGGATCCTCCGTATCCGTCCCTTAATCTCCGGATTGCCCTCTGTCTGCTTGAATTCATCCTTCACTTCCTGTTTGGTCATCTTAAGGTCCCGCTCATACTCCCAGCGCTGGTAAAGGAAATCAAAGAAGGCCACGATACCGAAAGCCATGCTGACCTTGACCACCAGGTCAAAGGCCATGTTTAACATATAGGCAGCCGAGACCTGGGGCTGCATGTCAATCATCCTGGCCACCGGCACAAGGTCACCCTTTATCAGGTTATAGAGCAGGATTAACAGCAGGGTGGTCTTAAACAGGTTCTTCACAAGCTCTATGACATTTTTCAGGGCAAACAGTTTTTTTATGCCTGTAAATGGATTCAGCTTGCCAAATTTTGGTTTTACCACCTGAAAGGACACGTTGAAACGGGTCTGCGCCCCATGGGCCAGGATGCCCAAAACCAGGGCGGCCAGAAGCAGGGGCAGCGCACATTTGAGGAAAGTGACCACGGTCACCGAAAACAGCTGGGAAGACAGAAGTTCCTGGGGATCTCTTCCCACGCCTTCCAGCATCCATTCCATGTACGACCTTATATTCCTGTAAATGTAGGGCATCATGAGCCGTATCATCCAGAATACGCCTAAGAGGAGGATGACCGTGGTTATATCCTTGCTCTGGAATACATTGCCTTCCTTCCTGGCATCATTGCGGCGCTTACTGGTTGGTTTTTCTGTCTTTTCCTGTCCGCTGCTCCCGGCCACTGTCCCTCACTCCCTTTCTGTGCCCTGTTCCGTTCTGCGCCTTGTTCCGCTCTATGCCCCGTTCCTTTCCTGGCCCCGTTACCTTCATCCGCCCCTTTGCGGGCCTTCTGGGAAACGGTGTTCCCTGGGCCTGTCTCAGGCCATCAGCCTGACCATATGGTCCAGCCACTGGAACATATAATCCAGGACACCATATAATTTGTCCGACATGGGCGAAAACAGGAACAGGAGCATCAGCATGCCCACGATGATTTTTACCTGGAAGTTGACCACAAACACATTTATCTGCGGTATGATCCGCATGAGGATGCCCACCGCGGTCTCCGCAACCAGTTCCATTCCCACCACAGGCAGGGCAAACTGAAGCCCCATGACAATGCTCTGCCTGAACATGTCCAGGACAGCCATTGCCAGCCCCGGGCTTATGCGCACCGCCCCAAAGGGAATGAGACGGGCCGAGCCGTAGAATATCTCAAGAAGCCTGAGATGGCCGTCCATTGCAAAAAACAGCAGCATCAGGAAGGCGTAATACATTCCCGACGTAATTGTCATCTGGGTATTGTACTGGGGGTCATATATCTGGGCCATGTTAAGGCCCATCACATAGTCCATTGCGGACGACGCGAAACGCACCACCATGACCGACAGCTCCATTGCAAACCCAAGGGTAAAGCCAACAAACAGCTCCAGCAGCAGCATGACGCCGTACTCCAGCATGGTGGCAGGTTCACGGTACAGACCCGCTCCTCCGGTGGTATAGAGTAACAGGGACAAAAGGAACACGAAGCCTGCCTTTGCAGCGGAGGGCAGGTTGGTCCTTCCGAACATGGGATTTAAGGCAATGGCCCCGCTCATGCGCATGACAATCAGGGAGAATAAGATGAGCATTCCCTGTTAACCTCCCGCTATCATGGCGCACACCTGCCGGGTAAAGTCCTGAAGCATCACAAGCATGGAACTGCCCAGGATCCCCATCATGGCCAGGATGGCCAGAAGCTTTGGGACAAAGGTCATGGTCTGCTCATTAATCTGGGTGGCGGCCTGGAATATGGCAATCAGGACGCCCACGGCCATGCTCACCAGCAGGAAAGGCATGGAAAGTCTCAGGGCCAGCTGGAATGCCTGGTACATGATGTCAAGCACCTGTAAATTACTCATAATTACCTCCTGACTCAGGATTCCTAACGGAAACTCCTGACAATGCTGGAAAACAGCAGTTCCCAGCCATTAACAGTCACAAACAGCAGCAGCTTGAAGGGAAGTGAAACCATGGTGGGTGGAAGCATTACCATACCCATGGACATCAGGGTGGTGGCTACCACGATATCAATCAGCAGGAAGGGGAGGTAGATAAGAAATCCCGCCACAAACCCCCGCTTCAGCTCGCTGGTCATGAAAGCAGGGGTCACCACGGTAAAGGGATAGTCCTCCACACGTTCCTCTGTCTGGGTTCCGGACATTTCCACAAAATGGTCCAGGGTCTCCTTTTCCGTGTTCCTTAGCATGAACTCCTTTATTGGAACCCCCATCCTCTGCACTGCTTCCATCTGGGTTATCTCGCCACGGGTATAGGGTTCATACGCCTCGGCATTGACCCTGCCGATGACCGGACTCATGATATAGAGGGTCAGGAACAGTGAAATCCCTACCAGGACCGTATTGGGAGGGGTCTGCTGGATTCCCATGGCGTTCCTTGTAAATGACAGTATGATGATGGTCCTGGTAAAGGAGGTCATCATCACCGCAATGGACGGCAGCAAAGCCACCAGGGTAATCATGAATATCAAATCAAGCGCCGGGACATTGCCTCCGTTCAGGCCGGCAAGAAGATCATTCATCTGTCTCCTCCCTTTCTTCTGGTTCCTTGTATTCCTCTTCCAGCTTTTCCAAAAGCTGGATTCCGGCCTGGCTGACGCCGATAAGGTACATGTGGGACTGCAGCTTCACAAGAAGGATTTGTTTATCAGCACTGATCCGGACCTGTTCCAGAATCTTAAGGTTCCGTCCGGATGTGGCTTTCATGTATGTCTTTCCCATGAGCCGGCTGCACCAGTATGCCAGAAACAGGATGCATCCCACGGTAAGCACTGCGCCTGCCAATGAAAAAAAGCTGTCGTTCATCATAAAATCTCCGGGTTCAGGTCCCTGGCCACAATCTCTGTGATACGGATGCCGAAATTATCTTCCACCACCACGATATCCCCCTTTGCGACACACTGACCGTTTACGAACAGGTCGGCCTGCTCGCCTGCCATCTTGTCCAATACCACCAGGGAACCCTGGGTCAGTTCCAATATGTCCTTAACCAGTTTCTTGGTCCTTCCCACTTCCACAGAAAGTTCCAGCGGGACCTTCATCAGCATTTCCTGGTTGGCCCGCTCCTCTGCCCCTTCTTCCACCCCGGTCTCCATCTGCGGGGAGTTAACCGGATGGATCAGGATGTTGTCCCTTGGGGGCTGCTGCTTTTCCTTTGCCTTCATGTCCTTCATGAATTCCATCATCTGGGCCTGGGACTGCTGCATCTGGTTCAGAAGCTGAAGCATGACAGGGTCCGGGGCGGACTGGTATATCACAGACTGGCCCATGGCCGGGGCATATTGAGGCTGGGCCTGTCCTGCCTGTGTAACATACTGAGGCTGCTCCGGAATCTGTCCGGAAGCCGTCTGCGCCCCGGTCCGGACAGCGCTGTCAGAGGACTGGGACTGGCTGGGCGTCTGTGGGGGCGCGGCCTGCATCTGCTGCTCTGGTGTTGCCTGCATCTGCTGTGGGGGCGCCGGCTGCATCTCCTGCGTGGGCGCTAGCTGTGCCTCCTGCATGGGTGGTGCCTGCATCTCCTGCATGGGCGCTGGCTGCATCTGCTGCTCTGGCGCGGCCTGCATCTGCTGTGGGGGCGCCGGCTGCATCCCCTGCATGGGCGCTGGCTGCATCTCCTGCTCTGGTGCCGGCTGCTCCTCCTGCATGGATGGTGTCTGCTCCTGCTGCGGTTCCTCCCGCACTTCCCCGTCCTGCTTTTCTGCTTCCGCCTGCTTTTCTGCTTCCGCCTGCTTTTCTGCCTCAGCCTGCTTTTCTGCCTCAGCCTGCTTTCTCGCATCCTCCTCCATCTGGTACTGTTCCGCTTGCTGGAAACTGATTTCAAAGGGCTCCAGCAGGTGTTTTGCCAGCTTGGACGACATGATATTCAGGAATTCGCTTTCCAGTTTTCCCTCTATCTCCAGGGAAAAACGGACCACCACCATCTTCACGCCGGAGGTGAAATATTTTTCTTTAAAACCATTCTCACTTTCAATCGGAAAAGAAACAGGCGTAGATATGTTTACGGGATTCCCAAGAAATTCCGAGAGCGCGGTGGCCGAAGACCCCATCATCTGGTTCATGACCTCGCAAATTGCGCTCACATTAATTTCATTCATTTCAAATTCTTCATCTGGTATATCGGCCCCCATGAGCATTCCCACGATAATCCGCACGTCGTTGCGGCGGAACATCATGATATTGCTGCCCTCAAGGCCCTCCGTATAAGCTATCTCCACGCCTACCGCCGGCTCCAGGCTCTTGAACTCAAATTCATCGCTTGTCAGTACCCGTACCACAGGTGTGGTAATGTTCACCTTTGTGCCCAGCATGGTGGAAACCGCTGTGGCGGACGCACCAAGGCTGATATTCATTATTTCGCCTATGGCGTCCAGTTCCATATCATTAAAGTCGCTAACGCCCATTTTTATCTCCTTCTTGTATCATCAGTCTTAACCTGTGCCTTTACTTTCCAATCTCCAGTGCTTTCTGTACCATCAGCTTCATCGCGTTCAGGGCTGTTACATTTGCTTCGTATGACCTGGTGGCCGACATGCTGTCAACTGTCTCTTTCAGTAAATCCACATTGGGCAGGCTGACATATCCATCCGCGTCCGCGTCCGGATGGCCGGGGTTGTATACCCTCTTCATCTCCCTGTCATCTTCAACAATGCCGGATACCCTTACTCCCGCGTTCCTGCTGGCAAAGCCCTTTCCCTGGGAGGCGCTTAACAGGGCTTCCTGAAAGGAGCCGGCGCCGTAGCTTTCAAACATCACGTCCTTCCTCCGGTACGGTCCTCCTGCCTCTGTCCTGGTCGTGTCAATATTGGCTATATTTTCAGCAGCGATATCCATCCTTACACGCTGCGCGCTCATGCCGGAGGCGCAGATATCAAATGAGCTTAAAAATGCCATCTTCCTTCCTCCTTATTTGCCTAAAATTGAATTAACGGTCTGGACAATCCTCTCGGCATTAAAGGGCTTTACAATGAAATCCTTAGCGCCTGATTTGATGGCGTCCACAACCATGCTCTCCTGGCCCATGGCCGTGCACATGACAATCTTGGCGGAGGTATCTGATTCCCTGATTTTCTTAAGGGCCTGAAGTCCGTCCATGTTGGGCATGGTAATATCCATGATGACCAGGTCCGGTTTTTCCTCATCATACTTTTTCACGGCTTCCGCCCCATCCTGGGCTTCCACAAAATTGCTGTAGCCCTTCTGTGTCAATGCATTCTTAATCATCATCCTCATAAATGCAGCGTCATCTACCAACATAATCTTTTCCATTGTGCTTTCCCTCACTTTATATTTGTATTTTTACTCATCCAGGATTTCCTTATCCCGCTCTTTCTCCGGCCCGGCATAGATTCTGTCTTCTATACGGATTGCCACATTTTTCTTGTAAACTCCCATCTTTCCGGTAAACCAGGGCTGTCTCCCCACAAATACCTTCAGATGGCTGTCCTTGGGTTTATTGAGGCTGATCACATCGCCCACCTGAAGCTGCGCCAGATCCCGAAGGCCCAGCTCCACGGTTCCCAGCTGCCCGGTTATGGGAAGCGGGGAGAAACGGATATGATCCAGGAGCGCTTCCTTGTTGTCCTCATAGGCAAAGCCCCTGGCTATGTGCTTGCGGCTGTCTATCAGATGGAAAATGAACTCAAGCAGGGTTCCCGGTATACAGAGCTTTATCTTTTCAACCGCCAATCCCGCCACATCCACATTCAGGTGCACAATGGCCACTGTTTCATCCAGGCCCACCTCCTGGACCATGCTGGGATTTTCCTCCACCCTCTGGATCTTAAAGCTGACATTGATGTAATTGGAAAATCCGTCCTTTAAGGCCAGGACAAAATATTCCACTATCCGCCGGTATAAGGCCACCTCCACATCCGAATAGCGGTACTTTTGCTCTACCCTGACAATCTCGTCACCGCCGCCCAGCATATGGTTGATAAGCGTAATCACAAGCCCAGGGGTGACGTGGAGCATAAGCGGGACACTATTCTTGATCTTGTCCTGGATTTCCGCATTTGCCATGGTGATGCTGTCATTCTCATGCAGCGAATTCACAAACTCATAATATCTGCGCTCCTGGACCTCCAGAACCGTAATATCGGTCAGCACCCTGAATATGCCGTTCACCTGGGAAGTCAGTATCCTGGCATAATTCTCAAAGACACTGTTGAGTATTTTCATCTTGTCCTTGGTGAACTTCCTTGGACTGTAAAAATCATATTTACTGTATTTTGTTTCTTCTGCTTCTGTCTTCTGTTCAACCGCCTGCACCTCTTCTTCAGGCCCGCTGCCCTGCATGGACTTAAGAAGCGCGTCTATCTGACTTTGGGATAATACATCTGCCATTGCTAAAGCCACCTTTACTAAATTTATTCAGCCGCTGTTCCTCCGGTCTCTTTTGCCGTATCCCCGGAAGGAAAACCAGGTTCAGCAGACGCGCTCTCCGGAATGTCCGCCGCAGGAGACATGGTAGTGGACACGCCGTCAGCGCTGGGAGCTGCAGGCGCAAACCCATGACCGGACCCATCGTCATCCTGGCCCTGGCCCGTGACCACGGTCCTGTCCGCATTCACACCGCTGTTGTATTCATCGTAATACCGGTTCATGGAATGAAGGTCCGCGCCCTCGTCAATCATCAGTATCTCCACACGGCGGTTCTTGGTCCGGCCCTCCCGTGTGCTGTTATCCGCGACCGGGCGGAACTGCCCATAGCTTATGTTCACCAGCTTTTCAGGCTTGATGACGCCCTTTTCCTGTATGAATATGCATACCTCCGCGGCGCGCATGGCAGACAGCATGCGGTCCGTCCTGGGATTATTTGGCCTGTCCGGGTCCCCCTGGGCCGTATGCGCCATAATGTTGATCTGCGACACCCCATCCTGAGCAGGGCCTATGACATCACAGAATACATCCAGTGTAGTCTTGCCCTGGTCTGTCAGGATGGAACTGTCACCGTCAAAAAAAGTCTTGTCCTCAAAAACAATGAAGGTATAATCCTCACCTCTGGATACGGTCACACCGTCAATCCCAATCTCATTCATCCGTTCAGCCAGGGTCAGATAGAGCTTGTCAATGTCGACCGGGGTTTCAGTCTCAGGAACATCCAGCGTCCCCTCCATCTCGCTCTCGGCATTACCAACAGGTGAATTAATGGACACCTGTTCCTGCACTTCCTGGGTGGACCGGGGATATATGCTCCGCACAAATACCTCCCACTTCTGCTCATTCAGATTGGACATGGCAAACAGCATGATAAAAAAAGTAAGGAGCAGGGTGACCATATCCCCATATGTATCCATCCAGTTCCCGCCGCCGTCGGTGGGCCGTTTTCTTTTATTCCTCACTGTCGCCACCTCCGCCCTTGGCGCTGCCGGCTTCTGCCTTTGACAAAAGCTTTCTCTGCTGGGACTGCTTGATGGAGGCCAGAAGATGCTCCCTTAAGTACTTGGGATTCTCTCCTGACTGGATTGCAATGATTCCTTCTATGATGGTGGAACAATATAGTTCCTCCTCGTCCTGGCGTATGCGCAGTTTCTTTGCAATGGGATGGAAAATCAGGTTGGAAAGCACGCTTCCGTAGAAGGTGGTAATCAGGGCCACTGACATATCCTGTCCCAAATTTGTGGCTCCTCCCCCGTCATCCAGATTCAGCCCCTTTAACATATTGATCAGTCCTACCAGGGTCCCTATCATGCCGAAGGCGGGGGCATAGGCCGACGCCTTTTCATACAATCCCGCCACTTCGTCATGGCGGGTCATCATGTTCTCCAGTTCCCGCTCCAGCACAAAACGGACTTTATCCGGGTCATTGGCATCCACAATCATAAGCACGCTCTGCCTGAAAAAAGGATCTTTGATTTCATCCGCCTTTTCTTCCAGGGCCAGAAGGCCGCTCTGACGCGCAATCATGGCCAGATCCACCAGCTGCTCAACAAGTTTCGGAATGTTATATTGTTTCCCCCTGAAAAGGACCATGATATGTTTGGGGATATCCATCAGGATGGACAGGGGATAGCTTGCAACCGTAGCTGCAAGGGTCCCTCCCACAACAATCAGGATACTGGACTTATCCACGAAATTCCCCAATTTGTCGGTTCCGATTCCGTTTACTATCAGGAAAGTGCCAACTACAATTCCAATCAGTGTTGTTATGTCCATGTTACGATGCCTCCTGTGCCCACAAGATCGG
>OMGS01000909.1_pt1 | contig 11635 bp, 8 predicted proteins | sample 1646081 | NCBI WGS metagenome assembly OMGS01 (sample SAMN05578591, study PRJEB25193) | human gut metagenome | biome: Human Microbiome; feature: human-associated habitat; material: feces | host: Homo sapiens | place: USA:Birmingham | reverse complement strand
CCTGCATTGCGATAGACATATCCAATACCGGCATGGATCTTTCCGATACGAGGATAGATGATTTCCTGTCACCTTTTAACAGAGGGGAGGATAATAGGATAAATACGCATGTGGGATCTGCATCACCTCATCACGGATTGGGTTTATCCATAGTGCAAGAGATTGTCGCTATGCATCATGGCCATTTGAGTCTGCAGGCGCGGCCGGAAGGTGGATTGAGAATCCTAATTCTTTTACCTGACACGCTATAAGAATCGTAAGGTGACGGGAATGTTGCTGCACATGCCCGCCACCCCCCTATGCATTGCCCCTATTGCCGGGACATGTGCAGTCTACCAGTCATGGGTAAACTTCCACGCCGCCAATGCCGCTAACCCCGCCTTCCCGGGTTATGCTGTAGTAAAACCCTTTACTAAAGTTTGCGGGGAGGATGTCATGGCCACGCTCAAGGAAGTCGCGGGACGGGCCGGGGTGTCGCAGAGCACGGTGTCACGCTTGTTGAACGACCCGTCGTTCTCCATCAAGGAGGAGACGCGTCGGCGTGTGTTGCGCGTGTGCGAGGAGATGGGGTATCGCAACGTGTTCCGTCCCGCGATCGCGGTGTTGGATGCGCCTCCGTCCGGGGAGGAATTGCAGGACGCGTACTTCGCCGATCTGCGGAAGGTTCTTGCGGAGCGTGCGGAGTCGTTGGAATTGGACCAGCTCACGTTCATCCGGTCCATACGCGAGTTGACGGAACGCGCAACGGAGTTTGATGGGTTCATCACCGTGGGAGCCACGGTGTTTCCCGAAGCGGACCTGCGCGCCCTGCATATGGTGCTCCCGCATGGCGTGTGCATCGACACGAATCCGGCGCCGCGCCTGTTCGACTCCGTGCGTCCCGATCTGTCGCAGACGATGCTGGACGCCTTGGACGCGATGATCGCGGCGGGCCGCAGTCGTATCGCGTTTCTCGGCGGCGTGGGCAGCATCATGGGCATGCATGACTATCCCGAGGACATTCGCGAGCTGTCGTTCCGTCAGTGGGCCGCGCATCTGGGATTGGAAACGGACGGATTGGTGTATTCGTCCGGCACGTTCACCGTGGAGAACGGCTATCGTCTCGCGGAGCAGTTGGTGGCTGACCATCGTGAGGCCGGCAGCATGCCCGATGGTTTGATCGTGGCCGCCGACGTGCTTGCGGTGGGGGCGTTGCAGGCGTTGAACGCACTGCGCGTGGAGGTTCCCGACGAGTTGGCCGTGGTGAGTGTGAACAACCAGTCGATCGCCCGGTACACGTCGCCGCCGCTGAGTTCGTATGCGATCGATCAAAGGGAGTTGGCCCGCATGGCGTTCTCCACCCTGATCGATGGGTTGAAGCATGAGCGGCGGGTGCGTCGTCACATCCTGCTGACGACCGAACTGGTGCCGCGCGCAAGCTTCGTTCCTCAGGCGTAAGACGTCGTCTCGAAGACGGCGGCACCGGCGTCGATTTTGCTGGAAGGAGTTTACTCCACCTGGCGGCCGGCGCACCAGACGTGTTGGGCGGTCCAGTCGGTGGGGTCGAGATGGTGATCTGGCGGATGCAGCCGAGCTTGCCGGCGGCGAGGTTGGCGCCCGAGGTGTCGAGCATGCGGTCCACGAGTTCGGGCACCGGGTCCTTGAGGCAGTTCGGCTCGTGCGCACCCTTGCGCTTGAGGGCGAGGAACGGGCCTTCGAGGTGGCAGCCGAGGATGTCGGGGCGGGTTGCCATCTTCTCGCGCACGGTACGGATGTTGCGGCAGATCACGTCCATCGGGTTGGTGATGAGCGAGAGGACCTGGCGGGTGGTGCCGTGGACCGCGTGGCCGGCGCGCTCGAACGCCTCCTCGCCGGTGCCGTCCGCGGCCGCAGCGCCCGTGGCCTCGATCGCCGCGTCGTAGGCGGGGCCGGCGGCGGCATGGTGGTGCATGCCGCCGCCCGTTGCCGGTCAGATGAGTTCGAGGTTCACGTCGAGGGTGAGCGGCCTGCCGGCGGGCAGCTGGTAGGCCGTGTGGACGGGGGCTCCCCAGGAGTCGTCTCCGCCGACGCCCATCTGGGCCGCGAGCAGGCGCAGGTAGTTGTGGCGCGGTTCGGGCAGGTCCTCGTGGCGGCGCGCGGCCTCGATCATGTAGGTGTTCCAGGGCAGCAGGCTGGCCGTGAAGTGACGGTCGCCGCGTTGGGTGACGCGCAATCCGTGGCCTTGGATGTCGGTGGCTTCGAGCCAGCGGACGTCCTCGTGGCTGCCGGTTTCCTGCACCATGAGATACGGCGCCATGCTCGCCTTCGCGGTGGCGTCCCAGATGCCGAGCTTGCCGCCCTGCTTACGGTCGCGGTAGGTCTCCTCGGGGCCGGGGCCGTAGTAGCGCAGACGATCGTATTCGCCGGGCAGCTCCCATTCGATACCGAACGCGGGCAGACTGGCCATGTCAGTGGCGTTCCCGGGGTATTCGACGGTCAGTTGCATACGCATATCGGAGTTGACATGGTAAGTGACGGACACGGGCGTGTGGTTCGGATCGGCAAGCTCGTACTGGTATTCCGCTACGAGACTGTCATCGCTTTCATGGATTTTCGTTTCGGTTACGATGGCGTATCGGCCGGCCGCGAACCATGCGGCACGGTCGAAACCGGAATGGTTACCGCGATCGTTGTCGGTCAATGGGCGGAACGTGACGAGTTCGGGGCGACGGATGACCATTTCCCGGTCGTCGCGCTTCCAGGAGACGATGCCTCCCTGAGTGCGTGACAGGAGAATTTCCTCGTCGTCGCGGCGGATGCCGGCGTTCCATCGGCTGAGCGTGCGAGTTGCGCGGCCGTCGTCGTCATGGCTGGTCTCGGTGATGTCCTGTTCGGGGTTGAGCGTGCCGGTGAGTTGGCCGAACGCGAGCTCGTAGCCGGCCGGCGCCCATGCGGTGGCTTCGGCGAGCAAGAGATCGACCTCGTAGGTGACTTCGCGCGTATCCCCGTCCGCGTCGATGTCCGGGAAGGCGATGTCATGGTGTTGGGTATCTCCTGCGGCCACGTCGAAACGGTAGTCGGCATGCCAGATCTCATGCCCGTCTTCGAGGAGCCGTGCGGCGAACACGTAGCCGTCGGTGCCGGCGAACAGGTTGCGGTTCTCGATGGTCACGCCGTGCCCGTCGGGGGCGAGCTTGACCGGCGAATACAGCTGCTTGACCTCCTGCGCCTTGGGGCTGGGCGTGCGGTCGGCGAACACGATGCCGTTGCCCACGAATTCGTAGTCGGTTGGACGGTCGCCCCATTCTCCGCCGACGCTGAGGCGTTCGCTCCCGTCGGGCAGACGCTGGACGAGCCCCTGGTCGATGTAATCCCAGATGAACCCGCCGGAGTAGCGCTCGTACCGTTCGAGGTCGATGAACTCGCTCAGACCGCCGCACGAGTTGCCCATGGCATGCATGTACTCACAGCTGACGAACGGCTTGCTCGCCTCGCCCCGTTCGTCGCCGTGTTCGAGCCAGTCTTGGATCTCGGCCGGCTTGGCGTACATACGGCTTTCGAAGTCGCTGATCCCGTCGTAGGCATGGTTCCAGTTGACACCTTCGTAGTGGACGGGACGACCCGGATCAAGTTGGTGCGCGTGCGCGCTCATGGCCTTGAGGACTTCGCCCGCGTAGGATTCGTTGCCCAGCGACCAGACGAGCACGCTGGGATGGTTGCGGTCGCGCAGGATCATGCTGTCCAGCCGGTCGATGCACGCGCCCAGCCAGGCCTCGTCGTCACCGGGGACGGAGGTTCCCACGGGGATGTCGCCGGGGCTGTTCCAGCTGCCATGGGTCTCCAGATTGGTCTCGTCGATCAGGTAGATGCCGTATTCGTCGCACAGCTCGTACCAGCGCGACTGGTTCGGATAGTGCGAGGTGCGCACCGCGTTGATGTTGTGGCGCTTCATGAAGCGGATGTCCCACAGCATGTCCTCTTCGGTGATGGCCCGGCCGCGCCGGCAGTCGAACTCGTGGCGGTTGACGCCACGGAACACGAGGCGCTTGCCGTTGAGCTTGAGGATGCCGTCCTCGATGGCCACATGCCGGAAGCCGATGCGAGTGCGAGCGGTCTCCAGGACCTTGCCGTCCGCGTCGAGCAGGGTGACGGATAGCTCGTACAGGTCGGGGCGTTCGGCGCTCCATGGCGCCACGTCATCGATCTCGGCCTCGGCGTGCAGCGTTCCGTCCGCTTTCGTGGCGGTGCGCCAGACGATGGTGCCGTTCTTGTCCCACAGTGCGAAGTCGGCCGTCGCGGCGTTCGCGGCACCGTCGATCAGCACATCCAGCGAGAGCGAACCCCTTGATGTGGCGAGATCCCAGTCGGCGTCGGCATGGAGGTCGGCGACGTGGGCGGCGGGCCTCGCGTTGAGTTCGACGGAGCGGAACAGGCCGTGCAGACGCCAGAAGTCCTGATCCTCCAACCAGCTCGCGCTCGAATACTCGTAGCAGGCGACCGCCAGCACGTTGCCGTCCACCTTGATCGCGTCCGTCACGTCGAACTCGCTGGGCGTGAAGGAGTCCTCGGCGTAGCCAACGAACGAGCCGTTGAGCCACACGTAGATGGCTGTGGCCGCGCCCTGGAAGGTAAGCGTCACCGGGCGCCCTTCGCGCACGGCCTGGGCGACTTCGCCATCCGCGTCGAACTCGCGCCGGTAGACCGCCACATGGCCGTGCTCGGGGATGGCCGGGGCCTTCGGGTCCTCATGTCCGTCCCATGGGTACTGCACGTTCACGTACTGCGGGGCAAGCAGCCCCGCAGTCTCCAGATGCGAGGGCACCTGCACGCGTGAGAACGACGAATCGTCGAATCCGGGCGCGGCGAACAGAGGCGACATGTCGCTGCTCCAGTCCGGCCCGTCGCTCGTCCCATCGGGGAAACGACCCGTCGGCGCCGTCTCGACGCGGACCCGCCATTCGCCGTCAAGGCTCTGCCTGAGATCCGTGCCCTCGCCGTCGACTGGGGAGCGAGACCAGCACGCATGATCGGAATGGGCGTCGAGCCGGTGAACCGCGTACACGCGCGGGTCGGCGAGCCATGCCGTCGTCGGTATGGACGGGGAGACGATCGGATCGCCGTTCTTCCGCTGATCGTCGGTTGTGTTCATGATGTCCTCGCTTTCGCATCGGATTGCGTCGCGTCGTTGCCGCCGCAGTGAGGGAACCTCGTTGAATCGGGTTCCTTGTACAACAAGGATAAATACTGTTACTTGATTGCGCAAATTCTTTCCAGCATTTCGCGGCACAAGGCCTGCAACATGCAAAATACGTGGATTTCTTAAGATTCAAGCACATCAAGCAGGCTTCAAACCTTACTCATCCACACGGAGTGCCGGTTGCAGAACGTTGGCATGATTTGCGACACGCGGTATAGTTTTCTACTTTTTCAAGAAAGTTCTATACTCACGCTTTGCGGGATCGGAGCGGTTCACGCGCACGGATTCTTTACAGGTCGCAAGGAGGCCACCACACCATGAGCGGATCCACCACACAACACACGGAAACGACCGGAAGGCCGCAGCCCACGCGGAACACGGGTCAGAAGATCGCATACGCATTCGGTAACCTGGGCCAGGCCGCGTTCTACAACACGATGAGCACGTTCTTCATCACGTTCGTGACCACCGCGCTGTTCATCGACGTGGACAAGACGCTTGCCAAACGCCTCATCGCGGTGATCACCGGACTCGTGGTGGTCATCCGCATCGCGGAGATCTTCCTCGACCCGCTGCTCGGCAACCTCGTGGACAACACGAACACCCGCTGGGGCCGGTTCCGCCCGTGGCAGTTCATCGGCGGCATCGTGCCCGGCATCCTGCTGATCATGGTGTTCACCGGCCTGTTCGGCCTCGTGGACGTGAACACCGGCGTGTTCATGGTCCTGTTCGTCATCGTGTTCATCCTGCTCGACGTGATCTACTCGCTGCGCGACATCTCCTACTGGGGCATGATCCCCGCGATCTCCTCCGACTCGCACGAGCGCAGCACGTACACCGCGCTCGGCGCGTTCACCGGATCCATCGGCTACAACGGCGTCACCGTCATCGTCGTGCCCGTCGTCAGCTGGTTCACCTGGAAGTTCACCGGCCAGTGGGAGCAGGGCCGCACCGGCTGGGCGGCGTTCGCCATCATCATCGCCGTGCTCGGCTTGCTCACCGCGTGGAGCGTCGCGTTCGGCACCCGAGAGAACCAAGGCGGGCTGCGCGCCAAGGCCGAGGCCAACGGCAACCCCATCGAGGCGTTCAAGGCCATCGCCCAGAACGACCAGCTCCTGTGGGTGGCCCTCAGCTACCTGCTGTACTCCGTGGCCAACGTCGCCACCACCGGCGTGCTTTTTTATCAGTTCAAGTACGTGCTCGGAGCTCCGGACAGCTTCTCCATCGCCGGCATCATCCCGGTCATCACCGGACTGGGCACCACGCCCCTCTACCCGGTGCTCAACCGTCGCATCCCGCGCCGCTGGCTGTACACCGCCGGCATGGCGCTCATGATCGCCGGCTATACGCTGTTCATCATCGCGCCCATGAACTTGCCCGTCGTCATCGTCGCGCTCGTCCTCTTCTACCTGCCTGCGCAGACCATCCAGATGACCGCCATCCTGAGCATGACCGACTCCATCGAATACGGCCAGCTCAAGACCGGCAAGCGCAACGAGGCCGTCACCCTCTCCGTGCGCCCGATGCTCGACAAGATCGCTGGCGCCCTGTCCAACGGCATCGTGGGCTTCGTGGTCGTCGCCGCCGGAATGGTCGGTAACGCCACCGCCGCCGACATGACCGCCGCGAACATCCGCACGTTCAAGACCTGCGCCTACTACCTGCCGCTCGCCGGCATCGTCGCCAGCCTCGTCGTCTTCCTCCTGACCGTCAAGATCGACGAGAACATGCACGCCCACATCGTCGAACAGCTCGAAGGACGACTCGCCTCCGAGGAAGCCGACAAGCAGTAGGGTCGAGCTGAGGTGAATCATGCAGGATGAAGCGTTCATGATTTCCGAAGTCAATGATCCCGATATCTGCACCGCATACCGCGTTGGTGGCGGCTGATAAAAGGATTATGGCGGGCTCCTTGTCAAAGGAGCCCGCCGTTCTTATTTGAAGGAAATAGAAGGTGAGATAATTGGGCGCTATTGCTGTTCTCGTGGGTGGGGTTTCTCCGTTGGTTGTTGGGGGAGTAAGAGAAGAGCGCTTTTTGGGTAGGATGTTTTCGACCAAGATAAGCAAACAGCCGCAAAGCGCCTGATGAACGCCTTCGCGTCGCCGGGACGGTGCTCGAACTCCAGCGACCACAGGTAGTCGGACCATGGTTGCGGGAAGTCGCGGCATTCGCTGGCCTTCTTCCGCGCCTCAAGATGCTGCCCGTCCCCGCTCATGGCCGCACCGCCTCTGCCTGTGCGCCGGCTTTCGCCTTGCGCCGTCCGGCGATGCCGTGGGTGGCGTGGTTGCGTTTGTCGTATGCGCATACCGGGCATGCCTCCTGCGAGATGACGCCTTCGATGTGTTCCTGACACAGCGAGGTGCGCAGCAGCGCCGCCCCGTAGATCGGTACGCCCAGTCCATCGTCGCGATGATCTCACCGTACGGCCTGTCGATCAGCAGCGAGTGGACGGTCTTGCGATCGGCCATGGTCGCCGGAACGGGTTCGGGCTTCGGATCAGCGACCGGCTTCGTGGAGGCTGATTCGGCGTTGAGGGGAGCATCCCCGAAGGGGATGAGGGGAGAATTGTTTATCACTTGTCTATTGGGCGACTTTCTGTCCAAGATTCCGGGACAATTTGTCCTCGGCTCCACGTCCCTCACCGCGCACGGCCTGTCCCAGACGGCGCTCACGGAGCCTCTGAAGATGACCAGGGGCGGAGTCAGCGCGAAGATGAAGAACAAGAACACGTGGAGTATCCCCGACATCGCGGCGCTGGCCGACTACTTCGGCGTGCCCGTGATGTCCCTGCTGGACGACACGCTCATGCGTCAGATGCTGGGAGAGAGGAACTTAGGTGCATCTCTGGTGGCAGCGACCACCGCGCGATTTCCTGTTCGAGCAGCTGAAGGCCAAGCTGATGGCCTGAAACCGTTGGAAACAAAAGACTCCGAGCCACGATACCTCGTGGAACCCGGAGCTGGTGAGTACCCCCAGAGAGAGTCGAACTCTCGTTGTCAGATTGAAAGTCTGGTGTCCTAACCGTTAGACGATGGGGGCTGACAACTCGATATACATTACGTGAGCTGCGACGATAATGCAAATCCGCGACACGCCGTAATCGGCGTCACACCGCGATATAGGTGAGGTCGTGGATGACCCGGCCCGCGGCGAGTCCCTTCTTTTCGAAATTGGTGAGCACCCGGTCGTCGAATCGCTCCGATTCGGTGAAATCGGCGTGCGGCATGTCGTCGGCGAGCTCAGCGTTGCCCTTGCCGACGTGCCCGGTGGGCAGGCTGACGGCGATTGTGCCGGCGTTGCGGAAGTCCGTGCACCCGTCCATCACCTCGTGCACGTGCAGGGCGTAGTCTTCGATGTCGGTCGCGATGCGCCACGCCCCGCCGTCGGCTAGCGCGCCGTGGATGGACTGCGCGAGCTGCGGCTGCACGATGCGGCGCTTGTGGTGCTTCATCTTCGGCCAAGGGTCGGGGAAGAACGTCCAGACCTCGGCGATGGAGCCGGGGGCGGTCGCGGCGAGTAGTTCGGGCGCGTTCACCTGCGCGATGCGAAGGTTGCCGAGCCGCTGCTTGCCGGCGAGCAGCAGCGTGTGCGCGATGCCGGGGTCGTACACCTCCAGCGCGAGGAAGTTGACGTCGGGATGCGCGGCCGCGGCGGCGACGATGTTCTCGCCTTGTCCGGTGCCGATTTCGACGATCAGCGGATTGGCGTTGCCCCAGGTCACGGCGATGGTGTCGCGGTCGAGCGTGAAGTCGTCGCGCACGTCCAGCGACCCCTCGCCGTCGTTGATGTCCAGCAGATACGTGTCGGCGTAGTTGTCCCACGCGCGTTGCAGCCGCGCGTCCAGACGGCCGGATCGCCGCACGAACGACAGTACCGGACGCGGGGTGAAAGTCGGCTGTTCGATCTGCTCTGGCACGGTTTCCTCGTTTCTGGTCGGTCGTGGTATGTGCCATATTATCCCGGGGCCGTTGACCTCCTTCGTGGCCGCCGTGCTTCGATGGGCCGTCTCGCCTGTCATCTGTGCATGGTCTGGAATGTCGGTAATGTTTCAATGAACATATTTTGTTCTCTTATGTTCATGTGCTACGATAAAACTGTTCGGAAAAATAACAAAAGCGAGCATAATCAAACATTCAACTATCGTTAACCATTGGTTATGGTCAGTCGTCGCGGATGCCGATGGTTATGCTCGCGGTCACGAAAGGACAGACATGACAGTTCTCGTTACCGGTGGGTGCGGATACATCGGTGCCCACGTCGTCCATGCGCTCCATCAAGCCGGCGAACGCGTTGTCGTCGTCGACGATCTGAGCTACGGAAAGCCCGCCCGCATCGAAGGCGCGCGGTTGTATGGCATGGATATCGCCGCGCCGGGCGCCGGCGACCGCCTCGCCGAGATCCTCGACGCCGAAGACGTCGATTCCGTCATCCACTTCGCCGCGCGCAAGCAGGTCGGCGAATCCGTCGAGAAGCCGCTGTGGTACTACCAGCAGAACATCAACGGCATGCTCAACGTGCTCACCGGCATGACCCAGTCCAAGAACGCCAAGAAGCTCGTCTTCTCGTCCTCCGCCGCCACCTACGGCGTGCCGCCGGTCGACGTGGTGCCCGAGGACGTCGTCCCTATGCTGCCGATCAACCCCTACGGCCAGACCAAGCTGTTCGGCGAGTGGATGGCCCGCGCCTGCGAGCAGCCGTTCGGCATCCGCTTCTGCGCGCTGCGCTACTTCAACGTGGCCGGATGTGGTCCGGTGGAGCTGGAGGACCCCGCGATCCTCAACCTCATCCCGATGCTGTTCGACCGCCTGAAGAAGGGCAAGGCACCGGCCATCTTCGGCGACGACTACCCGACCCCGGACGGCACCTGCGTGCGCGACTACATTCACGTCTCCGACCTGGCCGACGCTCACATCGCCGCGCTGAAGTACCTTGACCGCGACGAGCGCAAGTACGACGCCTTCAATGTGGGTACCGGCGAGGGCACCTCCGTGCGCCAGATCGTCGACGAGGTCAAGAAGGTCACGGGCCTGCCGTTCACCGAGGCCGTGATGGCCCGTCGCGCAGGCGACCCGCCGCACCTGATCGGCTCTCCGAAGCGCATCAACGAGGAGCTGGGCTGGCACGCCAAGTACGACGTGGAGGACATCGTCAAGTCCGCGTGGGATGCGTGGCAGGCCAACCCCGAGCACCACATCGACGTCGCCACCTGGAAGCAGGTCGGCTGAACGGGTGGCCGGGTGACTGGGTGGCCGGTCGGGCTGCTGGGCGTTGACGGTCGGCTTATGGCCGGACGTACCGCCGTCTGAATGGTGACTCGACCGAATACGGGGCCGGTTCGCGTCGCTTCGTCTGTGGATGGGGTGGTGCGGCCGGCCCTGGTCTGTCCGATCGTATTGCGCCGGTTCGGGGATGGCGCTGTGATGCCTTGGCGTTGAGATGAAGGCGTTGACAGGATATACTGGGCGTAGCGCCGGGCGGTGAGCGGCGGCGGGAACGATAGCGACCGAAGGAGTCCTGAGATGTCATCGAATACGCCAAGTGCCATGCCGACTGACGGTAATGACGGGCAGGTGCCGACGCAGGCCGGGTATGAGCAGGCGGGCGATGGTTCGTGGGCTCCGGGTGCCGGTGCCGCGGATGGTCAGGTGCCGCCGTATGGTCAGGGTGAGTATGGTCAGGGTGAGTATGGTCAGACCGGATATGGCCAGTCGGATTATGGTCAGACCGGATATGACCGGCCGGATTATGGTCAGACCGGGTACTCGGGCCAGCCAGGGTATGGCCAGCCTCAGCACAGCCAGACCGGCAGCTATGGAGCACCGGGGTATGGCGCCCAGCAGCCACAGTACGGGGCTCCCTATGGCGCTGCGCAATATCCTCCGTATCCTCTGTATGGCGCGAACCCCTATGGCGTGCCGGCATACTATGCGCCGAACGATCGATGGAACACGATGTCGATTGTCGGGTTCGTCCTGTCGTTCGTGTTCTGCCCGGCCGGACTGATTCTCTCGATCATCGCCCTGCGGCAGATCAACCGCACGCAGGAGCGCGGCAAGGCGTTCGCCATAGCGGGCATCGTCATCAGCGCGATTGCCATCGTGATCGTTATCATCACCATCATTCTTGCGATCGCGGTGGGGGTATACATGGTGAATCATCCGGAAACCTGGAACGGGTCGTACTGCATCAACGGCGATTGTGTCTACAAGGATTACGGCGACTCCGCCTTCACCAGTCTTGCGATCATGCCGTTGGCGGCGCTGATAGGGTAGGTGCGGGAAGTGCTGGAAATACTGGGATTCAGGTTCATCCTCGGTGGTGTTCGGGCCTGCCTGGGAGGCTCTGCGGGCGCTGCGACACGCCGAAGTTGCATATCGCCCAGAACTCTGTAATATATCTACTCGTTGCTTGCAAACAAGCATATGGCCCCGTAGCTCAGTTGGTTAGAGCGCCGCCCTGTCACGGCGGAGGTCACCGGT
>OMGS01000896.1_pt1 | contig 11765 bp, 12 predicted proteins | sample 1646081 | NCBI WGS metagenome assembly OMGS01 (sample SAMN05578591, study PRJEB25193) | human gut metagenome | biome: Human Microbiome; feature: human-associated habitat; material: feces | host: Homo sapiens | place: USA:Birmingham | reverse complement strand
GACCACCGAGATCTACACTCTTTCCCTACACGACGCTCTTCCGATCTGGCTATTATCGTCTTTGGAGCTGAAACGTCGCAACAGAACATAATTCTTGTTAGGTAACAAGGTGGATACAGACATTTCATTTATATGGATGAATTGAGGTTTTCCTTCCTTTACGACAGGATGATCAGCCAGCATCTTTACTACGTTATGCAACCAATATAGTGCTGCTGTTCCTTCTCCGGAGGTTTCACATAATTGTTCCTTTGAACGAAAAGCTACAACCGGGCCGGTGGAAATCTGGATATGATATTTGTTCAGGTTGCCATCCCATGATTTGAACAGCCTGATAATTTTCTCGTCTTCAAGGCTGACCGGCAAATGCAATATCAATTCTTTTGAGGTAAGGTCAATGATTTCTTTCCGCTGTACTTCTTTGATTGCAGGGGTGGCCAAGTCGGAAAGCCCCTCACTGTATGATAAAACGACATTATAATCTGCCCCCTTTTTAGGGGAACATTTCATTATAATTGTTTCCTGAAGCACATTATCTTTGGAAAACGTATCTTTCCGGGTATTGAAAAGGTGGACAAAATCTATCTGTATATGCTTAAACAGGAAATTACGGAACAAACGGAAATATCTTCCCGAAGTGAAACTTCTTGGGGTTATATAAATCATCTGACCTTGTTCCGCAAGCAATAAAGCTGATATGGCCATAAATATAGAGTATATATTAGGCTGTCCGTCTATAATGCATTGAGCCGCTTTCACCCGTTTATCCTCTTTGGAAAGTTTGAAATAGGGAGGATTGGATATGATCAAATCATATTTCTGCAAACTCTCAGCCCTGCCATAAATCGTATCAGAATATAATACTGAATAATTGGATAAAATAAAGTCCTCACAATATGAACGGCAATCAATCCGGACATTATGGCGCATCCCCCATATTGTTATATATTCCAGAACTTTTTGTAATCCCGGTATAAGATTTTCATCGGTTTCGTATGTAACCAACTCTATCTGTTTTACTTTTGATTGCAAAACCAGATTCTCAATCATGGCACATGATAATATGGCAGTTCCACATCCCGGATCTAATACGGAGACAGAATCCTTATTCACACTTATTTGTTTACCCATAAAATAGGCGATAGATACCGGTGTGAAAAACTGACCGTTACTTTTCTTGAAAGCAGCAGTAACAGTATCAGTATATAACCTGCCTATTCTATCTGCGTAGTTAGTAGGCAGCTCGTTCTCATAAGGCTTTATTTCAGACCAACTTATATTCATAATTGCAAAATTAGGAAAAAACCTTTGGATTCTTCTTATGAATGTATTTTTCTTTTTTTGCAGAATCATGATAGATACTTGAGTATTGAGGGAATTAACTTTTCATATTCCGGTTTTTACGCCACGAAACTGGAATATTTTTAGGTGTACACATAAAAAATGATACCCCTCTGGACCGCTGTCCTTTGGAGTATCACCATTCGAACAAGAAAAGAAACTTCATCCTGTTTCACAACTGTATGAAGTCATTGCCATGACAAACACCAATACGCAGTTTGGGATTTCCTGCCTCACGGCAGTAGTTTCACCGGTACAAAGCAAAAACATGGACTTATTCTTTCGGCAGCGGATAGCTCTCGGACAGTTTGTCCTCACGTGCCTGCCGTTTTATCTCGTTCTCGTCAAAGTTGTTGCGGATGAACTCGTGCAAGTCCGACTCCTTGTAATATGTCTTGTGATATATCGAATAGAACTTCAACACCCCGTTATTCCGGTATCGTTGCAGCGTGCGTTTGCTGATGCGCAACAACAGGCATACTTCCTGATTGTCGTACAGACGCTCTCCGTTCAGGTAGTTCAGGTGCTTTTCCCTCGTTTCCGCCTTGTCCAGCTTCCGTGAGATGCGGTACAGCTCACCCATGATACGTTCCATCCATGCTTCAAATTCCGTTTTATCTACTAACATACGCTTTCCTCCTTAAAAGTTCCCGATAACATAATAGCTCTGGTTATCGGATGATTTCAGAATGATTTCTTTCTCACGCATGAACCTGATGTAGCTTTTCGCCGTACGCTCCTTCACTTCCAGTATCGACTGGATTTCTTCCGCAAGCTCCACATAAGTAACAAAACGCCTCCGGCTGAATACCTCTTTGGCCACCGCTACAAGCTCATCCTCTTTGCGCTTGTCCTTTTCCTCTTTCGGCTTTTCGCCCAGATAGACGTGCATGGCCTTTTCTTTATCCCACGAAAACTGCATGATAGGCACATCCAGCGGACTTCCATCCCTTACTTTCAGAGCCTTCACCACCGATATGGCCGGATCGCTGTCCTTCTCTATGGAAAGGATCGCCGCAGCCTTCCGCTGCAACTCGCTTCCCAAGTGTCCCCTCAGCTTCAGCCCGTTGGGGATAAAATGCAGTACCGTAACGATACACGTCTTGTAGATACCGGCCAGCCGGTACAGTTCTTCCACGACGGCTATGCTCTCCGCTTCATCGTTGGCGCATTTTATCAAATCCGCAATCCCGTCTATCACCACCAGATGAACACCGCCGTATTGATAATGGTACTTGTCCAAGCTCTGGATAATGGAAAGCAGGCGTTCTTTCCGGCTCATTCCCGTAAGACAATACGCCTTGAACCATTCCGGCATCGCCTCACGTCCGCATCGCCGCAGCAGGTTGCTGATATTCTTATACAGCTGTACTTCGCTCTGTTCCGTGTCATAGAACAGTACTGCCTTGTTCCTGCCGTTTTCGTGGAGCGTAACGCCCAGCGCATCCACATCCGTTCCGGTGGGACGGATAGCACCGGCAATCAGTGCCGCCACATAGTTACTTTTTCCCGTGCCTTCTCCGCCGGTGATACAAAGCAGGTTGCCTTGAGTTCCGAGAGGCACGTCATTTACCGATACGATCATCTGTGCAATGGGAGGCGGGTTGTTGAAATCCACCTCGCAGGATTTCAATGCCGACATGGTTTCACTGTATAAGGTTTCCAGATAGTCCAGAAAAAGCTTTATCAAATCCTCACGGCTGTTCCCCAGCATGAAGTAGTCCGATACATCCTTTTCCGTCTTTGTACCGGCAAGCGGGAGCAACAATCGTTTAACCCCGTATTCCTTCAGCTCCTCTTCACGCTTCGCCGAGCTTTTCAGCCCGGTACTGTCCACATCATAGAGGAGGATGATATGTTTGAACCGGAATGAAAGCCGGTGTATGACAGCCGCAGGGATAAAAGCCGTTTCCGAATTGAAACAGATCGCATGGAAGCCGTGTGCCGCCAGACTCATCACATCCTTTTCCCCGCCTGTGATAAAGAGCAGATCACCCTTTGCCGGCAGCTGCTCCAGCCCGAAACAGTAGTTGTCGCCAAAATCACCAGCATACAGGAACCGCATTTGTGAACACGGACGGTAAACCTTGATATGCTGTTTCCCCATATATCCGAACATCGGTTCATCGACGCTTGTCATGCAGGAAAAAGGCTTCCTTTCCTGGTTCTCGCTGCTGAACTTCTTCAGCGACACCGTCCGGTACGCTTTCAGAACATTTTCCCCGATTCCCGATTTGCTCCAAAAGGCAAGTTCCGCAGCCGTAAAGGGCTTTTGCACGACAGTATAAGGCCGGACGCTTTTCGCTTTCGGTTCTTCCGATACCACTTCACTCTTTTGGGGGACTTTGCTATGGCTCACATGATATTCCTCATGTGTGGACAGCCCCAAATGCAGATCACGGTTTATCATTTCCATGATCTCGACAAACTCTTTAGGCTCCTTGCAGCTAAGGCCGTTCAGCCTGCCCACCAGTTCAAAGCAGTCCCCCGAATAATCCTCATTCCCGAAATCCTTCATTTTAAATACACCTGCCTTGCGTTCGTAATAAATATTGCACGAAGCCTTCGTATCCTTATAAAAAGGGTTCAGGAAGTTCTTTCCCACCTTGAAGTCCACCGGCAGGTAATAGCGGAATACGGAAATGCCCTTTTCCGTCATTTTCAGTATATCATCCTTTCTTATCATTGCCGGTTCTCGTTAGGTAGTTCTTGCGAAAATCCTCCAATGTTTGAGGCTTGCACCGAATGGTACGCTCTTCCAGACAGCGTTCGACCTCCGACAGCTTGTACATACACCGTCCACGCAGCATGGAGTAGCTGATCAGGTTTTCATCCCTCAGGCGTTGCAATGTACGTGTACTGATTCCCAACGCTTCCGCCAGTTGGTTGCTGTCCAGCCAAGCCTCCTTTTTTTCTTCCGAAGGCAGCTGCGCTTCGGCTACATACCCGGCGATTTTTTCAATCTTCCCTACAAGCGCTTTATACGCTTCACTTTCAAATGTAATAACTTCCATAACAAACTTAATTTTTAATGTTTGCTGCAAAAGAATAACAATAAAAGGCAGCGCATGGGATACTATACGTGTACTACACCATGATTTTTTCGGTTCAGCGAAAAAGGAGGGGGAACCGCTTCACATAAATGGCGGTATCGAGGCGGACGGCAAGGCTGTAGGACTGATGCAGCATCCGCCCGGTGCAAGGGGCAAACCTATCCATATATATAGGTTCGCCCCTTGCACTGGGGATCTTTTTTAAAGATTTAATAATCAAATGTTTGGAAAATAAAAAGTAATGCCCTATCTTTGCGGTATCAGAGAACGGCTGACAAACGAATGCCTCTCACTGACAACAAGCGTTCCTATAAATCGTTACTAATTCGTTACGGTACAATTTTTTAAGGTTTACAAGAGCTTATAAATCAAAGATATAGACCGCTACGGTGAAAGCCCCAGGCGGATCACACAAAAAAGCACGAGTTTGGGACGATTTTTAAACGTAACAGCTTGTGCTTTAATACTTTAAGAATTTATATGTTTGCGAAAACATTTTTCTTAACATCCGTTTTTATACGGTTTTATACAGATATATGCGCATTTTGGATACCAAAATCGGATACCGTTTTCAAATAACCGGATACCAATTTTTTAAATTAAAATGCGTTATGAACAGAGTACAAATTAGAGTCGTTTTCGACAGAAAGAAAACAGCCTCAACTAAAAAAAGAGGCTTAGTACAAATCGAGGTTAGATTTGAAAACAAACGGAAATTTGTTTCCACAGGAATCAAGCTATACAAGAACCAGTTTAAGACCGGGCGTATAGTGAATATAGATGATGCATATCGGCTAAATGAAAGAATCACAAATCAAATCAAGGAAATTAACGATCTAGTTGACAAGCTGGATCAAAACAAACAAAAATTTTCCCTTGATTATATCGATCACATCAACGACATTTACATTGGAGGCTCATTCATTGAATTTATGGAAAAACGAATAAGTGAACGTCCGACACGCATCACTACTCAGAAACAGCATCGTAAGGTGCTTAATTTCCTAAAGAACGAATGTACCCTATTGACTTACTTCTCCGACTTGACATATCAGAACATTACGCGCCTTGACGAGTATCTTAAAAAAAGAAAGGTAGACGGTCGCCCAATGATGCAAACAACAATCCATACTTATCATAAGGTGATCAAAGTATATATCAACGAGGCTATTAAATTCGAAATGATACAAGACAATCCTTATCGTAAATTTCAGGATTGCCTAGGAACACCACGAGAACGAACCGTATTAAACCTGCAAGAGATAGATCTTATCAGAAAGTATAAAACACTTTCAGCGTTGGAGATAAAAGCAAGAGACTTGTTTATAGTTCAATGTTATACCGGTCTTTCGTATTCAGACCTAATGAGCGTTGACTTTACAAAAGCCGAACGCTATGGAGACGATTATATATTAAAGGACGAGCGCTTAAAAACCGGTGTATCATTTTTTGCCGCCCTACTTCCGCCTGTCGTTGATATACTTGATAAATACAACTACCAGTTGCCTCATCTTGCATACGATGTATACAACAGAACATTGAAGCTGGTAGCCGCATCGGCAGGGGTAAAAAAACATATTAGCACTCATATAGGCAGACATACATTTGCCACAACTATCGCCCTTGGATCCGGTCTTCCGATTGAAGTTGTAGCGAAAATGCTTGGACATCGAAACATAAGAACAACACAGATATATGCTAAGATTATGCCTAAAGCCGTTTTAGAAGGATTCCAAAAAATAAAAGGAGCTATTTAAAATACAAAAGAGGCCATCTCAATTTTATTTTGAGACAGCCTCTTTTCTTTTCCCGTTTCAAGAAATACACTTCTGACTTTTTATTTTGTTTTATCGGATACATCGTGTCATTTTGATAGTCCAAAAGAAGTATTTTAGACTTACTATTTGTCACATATAATAGCAATTTTTACTATCTAAATGATATTTCTTTTTCTTTAAACTATAACAAGTACAAAGATATAACCCTTGCAATAATCGCAAGAGGAATCAGCCAGTCCAAAACCTTTTCTAAGCGTTCCAAAACAGGACCATAAGCAGGCGACAGAAATCATGATGATATCTGTCATCTGCCTGCTCTAATAATATATCGAGGTTAGTCCTCATAGTTCATTGCGGTCATGTACTCCCATATCTTGCCGGCCGGAGCATCCTCATCGGCAAAGTAGAACCGATAGGCGGCTTTTAAAAGCGTTGCTTCGTCCAATACGGCACACAGATCAGAATAGAATGAGTTGAACGCAACATATTTGTCCCAAGGAGTAGTCCCGGACGGGAACGGCATGCCTTTCGTGGCTTCGAGAATCTGATCTACATTCCAATGAGCGCCGGTTTTCTTTTCGCCGGCAGCGTTGGTGTATTTGATCTTATCTACGTCCACCTCTGCAAAATGTTTGTCGTAGTGGGGACCATAGAGGACTGCATGTTGCTCTCTCATGAAAGCCATATACATTTCCGGATGTTCCTCCTTTATAACGCAGAGAACATCATTCAGGCTGTCAACGCTCTGCCACATCGCTTTTTCCGAAGTGACACCGTTAGCCTTTGCATTTTTGATTAAGTCTTTGTATTCCATACTTTATTCTTTAATAGTCCTTTCAATTCGAGAAGGTCATTCTCGTTTATCTTGATTGCCCTGGTGTTCCCGAAGATAAAGGAAGTTATCGGACTCTTAGGCAATGATATACTGATTGCTCCTTCTCCTACTGTCCCCTTTAGAAAGCCGTAATCAAACGGAGTATCTTCCATGGATTTGAGAATAGAGATCAAGTCATCAACGAGAAGATCCGCCTTAACCGTTCCGTCCTTATCCATAATCCACATACTGGCTTCATTCAGATACTTACTCATCTTATCCGAATTGAAAATCATTTCATTTTCAAGTCTTCTCTTAAGATGAGAGCCGGCAACAGACAGTATAGGCTTTCCCTTTACAAAATCATCAATGCGACCGTCAGCCCATGCCATGAGGGACTTTGACAAATCACCCTTTATCCTCTCAACACCTTCCATTAGTTTACTAGTTTCCATACCTTACTTTTTTGATTGTTTGGGAGCGGGCGCTTTCCCGTTCTTCATATCTATAAACTCCTGCCAAGTTAAATGGCTGTATTGCATGATGTACTCATTCATTAGTGCCTCTTTCTTATTGGCTTCCTCCTTGGCTGTTTTCTGGATTCTCTTAAGTAACGTGAGATGCTTGTCAAGCGCATCCTTCCCGTCCTTGGTTTGTTCTACGATTGGGCGCATGATACGCATATATTCACGCTGAAGTATCTGTTGAATATCCATGCTGCTCTCCTGAAATTCCTGATTATTTTGAAGGTAGTCAAACTCCTTGTCAGAAAGAGAAGCGGTTATTCTGTCTATCTCATCCCATACCGGTGTGGCAGGCTGTTGTGGCTGCTGATAGTTACGTTTCATGTCAGCCACTTTCTGCTGTAAAGCTTCCTGCTCTCTCTCCAGTTCCGGAAGGGTATAGTTTCTCTGCTGTAATAACGGATCACCAAAATTCATAATATCGTTAGTTAGTGGTTAATAATAAGAAAGTGGAGCACCCCCGAAGGGGCACAACCACTAACTTTTCTTTTTGTTTACTCTGCGCTTGGTGCGCTTGCCTGGCTTCTGCAATTGCATCCCCACGGATTTGCCCCCTCCAGTACGGTTACTGTTGGGGTTGAAGGCAAACCCACCACACCATAGATTGCACGGCAGGTCTTACGATCCGTGTAATTGATAGAAGCCGTGAAAGCCCGGTCAATCTCACACTGGATGAGTCTGTCTTGGTAAGGACGGGTAGCTTCCAAAACAGCTACTTTCTTATCAAGCTCATTGAACTTGTTGGCGTAGCGTTCATTCAATACATCGTAAAGATCACGCTGGCTCTTGTACAAGCCAAAGTCACCGTCAATCTGTGATTTGTACAGACCGAAGTCTGCATCTACCTGAGACTTCCACAACTGGAATTTTTCAGCAACATCCACCTCGCGGTGTGCGTACATCTGTTCTTGAGTGTTCACTTTCAAGCCCCAAATGGTATTAGTCAATGCTAGAGCCTCCTCACAACCCTTTTCCCATGCCATAAAGGCAGTAGGAGCTGCAGCGCCGGAACGGCCGGAGATTGCATCACTGACGGTGTTGATATTCACGTTTTCGGGCATACCGCCACGGTTACGAGCCAAAGCCCACAAACCAAGAGCTGTGCCGGCGATACCAAGACCTAAGCCAGTCCCGGCTACCCCTTTAGAAGCATATTCGTTCTCCTTGTCATCATGAACGTACTCCTTCTCCTTGATAATTTGTTTTACTTCTTCCATAGTTCGAAATATTTGGAATTACGATCAATATTGACCGCATCACAAAGGACAGGAAAAGTGCGTTGCTCCTAAACTATTCCGTTGCGACATCATTGCTAATATGTTGCAAGTTCGTTGCTACGCTCCACTTTTTTATCTTGTATTGGAAGTTGTTCCGGATCTTGTTTACTGACTGACGGGTCAATTTCGTAACGGAGGATATTTGGGAATCAGTGAGTTTCTGAGAAAGTAAGTGTATGAGGATATATCTTGCATCTACCGCTTCCTCGGAGTTACTATGAAGCATCTCATATTCTTCTACCCCTGTCTCGTTTTTCACCGCAACGACCATTTCTTTATATAATTCTATATTTTTCATGCTGTTAAACATATATAGGTTGATAAACAAAACATCTCAAGAACTGTTGTTAAAGCTATGAAAGCCCTACAAACAGTCCCTGAGATGTTAACCCGTCTATAATTTGGTCGTTGGAAACGGGTGTGGGGCTTTCTTTTCTCCTGCCCCTTGGAAGTACATTTGTTATGAAAACCGGCCTTCTACTTACCGGATAAACTTAGTGTTTAGTATAATTAATGCTTCATTTTAGCCTCCTTTCTTTTAAAACATTTTTCCATTGGAAATTGTTATGTAAGTAAAACTTAAACTTTTCATACCGGAAACGGTCTGCGAAGATAGTAGTTCCGGTAATTTACCACATAAACAAGTTATAACTAACTCCGGCACCGAAGTACAAACCACCCGGATAACTATATCCTGCCTGCAAGCCCAATCCCCAGCGTTTTCTTTTCTGTACAGGAGTAAGAGTGATGATCTTATTGTCTCTGTACACCTCCATGAAGTCAAGGGTAGGATTATATCCACTGACTACCGCCCGGTAATCATCGGTCTTATACTCCTTGCTTGTGATCGGTATCAGTACCGGAATAGAATCGCCTTCTACGGTTCTGTCAGTCGTTGTATCTATCAGAATAGGTAGATATACCGTATCGGTACGGTTCAGAGTTTCTTTTACCGACTTAGGGATTGTGTCTCTTACTGTGTCCCGGATATGTACGGTATCTCCTTTAATATAAACCGGTGACGGCTCGTGCGGATTACAACGCATCCACACGAGAACACATATAAGCAGGCAGACTAATATCCAAGGGAGGAACTTCATAGGATCTCCTTGCTCGTCCAAGCCGGACTAGACAACAATACATTTAAATCCTCGCCCTCATAGGTAGGATACGGAAAAGACAGTTCTTCCGTTCCGTCATCAGCAATAGTCTTAATCATCTTATGAGGGAATAACGCAGCATAGTGCTGGCATTTCATCAAAGTTTCACTCTCATTTACACTCTTGCGAGGTACAAGGTTACGCTTGTCTATCTCATCCTGAGGGACCTCTTGCAAGTCAATTGTTGGGAATACAGTGTATTTCATAATTTTTACTTTTTAAATATTGGGTTATTCAAATCAATTATCTCGTCTCTTTCAAATAGGTTCTTAAGCATGTTGATAGACAGTATATCTATGGTCTTGGGGTAGAGCATTAGTTTGTAGAATACCATATTCTTAAAGGAATCATCATACCATTTGCCTAGAGTCAAACCTGCATCATCAACAGCACCTCCCGGAGTTATAGGTTGTCCATCTACCGAAGTTCTAGTACCATATATAATTTTCTTAGAAACAGCATCAGGAGTATCTAAATTATTTCCAAAAGAATATGATAACACTTTTTTAGTTTCTCCATAAGAATAATCATAATCGGACATAAACGCACGTCCATTACTAATAGAAGAACCTTTGTGCATAGATACTGAACTAGGATTAAATCCTAATATATCTCTTTTGAAGATATAAGTATAATCCGTAAATGCAGGAATGTCAGTGTTCACCAAGCTATCATCTACTCCGTCTAACGCAATGCCATTATTTTTATACCCACTATCTTCATCATACGCAGAATTAATAACCTTAAGAGTTCCCGATCTTACTTCGTTACCCAGTAATTCAATGATAAAACTACCATTACCAGAACCGCTAAATCTTGCTCCCCAACCGTCTACAATTGTACTAGCCGGAAGTTCTACTTCATATTCTCCGGCATAACGAGGTAATTCTAGAGTATTATATCCGCTATACATATAATCTAGATAACCGTTGCCATCAGTTATAAATTTAACCTTCATGGCAGGAGTAGCAACTTTAGCTTTAATAGTGTTACCAATACCGGTATCTCCACCCATTGCCCATGTAGTCAATGTTAATATGGTACTAGATGTAACAGCACCCATGTCTTCCCAAACACTAGTATCTGTGAAGTCAGTCGGATACTGAATAGACACTTCATCGCTAGCAAGGTTTACTATTTCATCTCTATCCGCATCTGTATTAGTTTTACCATAAGTATCCCAATAATAAGGCGGAAGTTCTACTTTAGAAACAATACCTACAATGTCGTTCAGATCCTTGATTTCTTCATCTGTACTGATTTCATCGAAGAGCATGAAGTCGAAGAGTGCCATTTGAGCGAAAAAACTATTGTAATTACTATTAGCACCAATAACCGGTATCTTTTTACTTATCCCAAGATTAAGAGGATTTATAATAGTTATATTATGAAGAAGACCTTTTAATTCAGAGCTTTTTATATTCTTGTTTAGTATTCCATCTATATAAGTCTTTCCATTATTTCTACTATTGTATGCAATATCTTTTTTTACTTCATCATAAGCATATATTGCAAATTCGTCATTATTTCCTCTTTGGTCATATAATATTACACCATCCTTTTGCCAATTCACCTTCATCAATACCTGCTTACCTCCACCAGACAAAGTAGGAATAGTAACAAAGTCATCTACGCCATCGAACTGGTATGAACCATCTTCATTTGCTCCACTTCCTTCTGCATAAGCTGAGTTATGAATTACTCCATGATTACCATGACCGGATATATCGGGAATATGACCTAGTATCTTATATGAGCTATTAGAGATCGGAAGAGCACACTTCTGAACTCCAGTCACGTCCGCACATCTCGTATGCC
>OMGS01000894.1_pt1 | contig 11797 bp, 7 predicted proteins | sample 1646081 | NCBI WGS metagenome assembly OMGS01 (sample SAMN05578591, study PRJEB25193) | human gut metagenome | biome: Human Microbiome; feature: human-associated habitat; material: feces | host: Homo sapiens | place: USA:Birmingham | reverse complement strand
GACAAAACTCCTGTTCCCGCTGATCTTTATTTCTCTGGAGGACGACAGCAGCATCATCATCCCGACCCAGCCGACCAGCCCCGGCGAGATCATGTCGGGCGGCGAGGGTGAGCCGGTTGAGAATGCGCCAATCGAAGCCGACGCTCCTGCTGAAGATGAAACCGTTGCCCCGCAGGGCATCCATGTCACAGGAAGACAAACTGTCACGCATGAGTATCTGACCCTGAACGGCAAGGCAGCCAGAGAGACGATTAAGACAAATGATAGCTTGACAGCCGTGCTGGATGGACCAATGGTGAAAAGGCGCCCACCGGTACATATCCTACCGTGCAGCGGCAGCAGCGGTTGGATGCACATTGGTATGCGATCACAGCTTCGGATTAAAATAAAGAGCTCCCGTGAACCTGCTAAAGGCGAAACTTTCATCTTTAGCAGGTTCCGTATCTATCAGCACATAGCCGTATCTGTCCTTCACTTGGCTGAGATAGTTTTTCATCACGCTCTCTCTGCTCATTGCAGTCACAAGGCTCATCTCCAACGTTGAAAGGTCAAGGTTTGACGGAACAAGGTCAACCTTTTCTTCGTGGCTGAGAATGCCGGAGAACGGGTCTTGCTGTTCTTCCCGCATTACCGCTGATAGCTTATTGGAAAGGGTCTGCTGCAAGCTGTCCGTGTCCTGCCAACCGAGGCAGGTAGTAAGGTCGCCCTGCGAGTCAGCATCCACGAGAAGCACCTTTTTGCCCTGCATTCCAGCTCATAGTAAAATCTCCTTTGAATTTTGAATTTGGTGTTCGGATTCAAAATTCAGAGATCACGGGTAGCGGGAAACGGCGCTTTGCCACCAGAACAGGGACACAACGCGCTCCTTTCCGCTCGGGAGAAAGCGAAAAGGGTACAAAAAAGCCGTTGGAGCTTTCAAGTCAGTGCTTGATAGCTACAGCGGCGTCTTCTTTCAGCCTGCCTTATTCCATTCGCTTTGCCTAAGCTGCCTATAACTTGGTGAAAATGCAATCTCGTTTCAAGAAAGCGCCTTTCACAGCCGCCGTCGGCAAACAGGCAATAAAAAAGCAGCTACAACCCCATGAGGCTGTAACTGCTTTGTGTAACCTGTTCATTTTCCTGCTGCATCCCAAGAGTGGATGCAATCCGGCAGCATAGCCAGTATAGCAGAGGCAAAGTCGGACATTCCGTAGGAAATCGGTCGGATTTTCATCGGACCTATGTCGGACAAAGGTCGGACTTTTCTGTATTGGCAAAGAATTCGGGTATCTCGCTCTCATCTCCTTCCACATCAAAAATGCCACGAAATGCGGGGATGGCATAGCCCCATAGCGCTATTCCGAGCAGCATAACAGCCTCCTTCTTTCGATCATAAAAGGTGCTGCGCTCTAAATTAAGTATCTCCAGCAGCTCGCTTTCGGTGTAGCGGAAAGCGGTCAAATAGCTCTTGGAGAGGATTTCGTGGTAAAGCCGCCCGTTATTGTAGTAGTCATAGACCTTGCGCATAGCCTTGTCGATGAGATCGATCATCCACTTGTTTTCAAACAGATTGCACACACGGCGTTCAAACTCGCTGTGCTCAATATCGGGGGCAAATTCCTCTAAATAAATCAGGGCATCGCTCAGATCGTCACCATAATAATTGATTTCCGCATTTGCGCAGCGGCAGTCCGAAAGTGTGGCCCACACTACATCGCGGTAGATGCTCAAAAGCAGTTTCGTTTTATGGAATATATCGTCCTGCGATAAGCCCAACTGCTCATACATTTTTGCGATGTTTTTTGCTGCTCTTGTATTGTTCCTTCCCATTGCCGCTCCTTTTCCGTATGAACGGGCATATTAATCACGATTGCGTATCTTCAACATCTGAAAATTGCGGTATCTTTCCGAAACCTCTTGACAGGATACGCAAGTTCGAGTAAGATAAACACGTAGTCTAATTGCGCATCCCTATTATACGCAGTTTATATGCGCTTGTCAACGGAAAATAGCAATTTAATTTCCTGAATACTTTGAACGCTACGGAGGACGGTACAATGCGGTTTTGTGAGAAATTAAAAGATGCCCGCACAAAGGCAGGCATGAAGCAGGAGAAACTGGCGAAGGCACTTGGGGTTTCCCTCAGGACGATCACCAACTATGAGTCCGGCGAGTGCTATCCAAGAAAGCGGGACATCTATCACAAGCTGGCCGAACTGTTTCACACCGAAGAAAATTATTTCCTGAATGAGGACGAGGAGTTTCTCCTTTCTGCCGCAGAGAAATATGGCGCGAAGGGCGCAAAACAGGCGCAGGCACTGGTGGATGAAGTCAGCGGCCTTTTTGCGGGCGGAAATATTGCCGATGAGGATCTGGATGTGATGATGAAGGCTCTGCAGGATGCGTATTGGATTGCCAAAGAGAAGAATAAGAAGTTCACGCCCAAGAAATATCGCAGGGACTAATTTTTAGCTGTCCGGTTAATTGGACACGTCTTATGTTAGAATGGCGATGTCAAAACAGGCAGAGGGGGGTGTTCGCTCTTGGATATTCAGACTTTGGAGATCGTGCAGACAGCAAACAGACTGGTCGATACGTTCGGCACGAGGGACCCGCACAGAATCGCCCAAGCGCTTGGGATTGAGGTCATCTCCGTGGATTTCAAACGGCAGCGTGGAGCCTATAAGGTTCTGATGCGCAACCGATTTATCTTCATAAAAAACGATCTGGACCCGGTGATGGAAAGAGTTGTTATGCTCCACGAGATCGGACATGATGTTCTTCACCGGAAGGAAGCTGTAAAAGCAGGCGGCTTTAAAGAGTTCAATATCTTTAATATGCGGGAGAACCGGATGGAATATGAAGCAAACGTGTTCGCTTCCCAGGTATCCTTAGATGACGAGGAAATTCTCGAATACATACACTATGGCTATGATATCCAGCGGATTGCCAGCGCGATGCACACGGATGCAAACCTTGTTGCGTTAAAGACAGACGCGCTGATTGCACAGGGCTACTGTCTGCACCATCAGGAGTATGAAAACAGATTTTTGAAATAGAACGGCAAAGGGTATCACGGCGTTGATAAACAACAATAAAATGTGAGGTTTGCAGAAACCTGTTCGGGTGAGCAATTTGTGCAGACGGCATTTGCACAAATCTCATGGGGTATACCGTTGGCCGCTTACCAGATGATACAATGCGTAATTGGTACGCTTGCGGAAGGTGCTGCATCAGTGCCGGAAGCTTTTGAGGCTGATGCTTTCCTTTTGGCGCGAAACTCGATACAATAGAATCCGCACAGAAGCCTGCGCCACCCTGAATTCGGTTGTAATCCCAATGATTTTATGTTAGAATCAATATTAGATCAAAATACATATCTGGTTCAAAAGATAACCGAGATTCCTACCTGTTGGATTATATACCGTTGTCCGAACATAGCTGTGGAATCGCTCCAGGCGCATTATGTTTGGAAATGCATTGCATGTGCGAACTATTGGATACATAATTGTGTTATTGCATAAAGGAGAAACGCTATGCCATATTTAGAAACTGTCCAAGAGCTTCTGGAAGCCAAAGAGGGCGAACACGTCCAATTCAAGGAAGCCAAAAATCGGTTTGACTTTGGAGAGGCGGCGAAGTGCTGCTGTGCTTTGGCGAACAATGGCGGCGGTAAGTTGGTATTTGGCATCACGGACAAGAGACCCCGCAGCGTGGTCGGGAGCGCAGCTTTCGACCAGCCGGAGCGTACCCGCATGGGCTTGATTGAGAAATTGAAGGTCAATATTGATTTTCAGCTTTTCAACTACGAGGGAAAGCGGGTTCTGGTCTTCGACGTAAAGAGCCGTCCCATCGGCATGCCGGTACAATACGACGGCGTAGCGTGGATTTACGAGGGCGATACGCTCAAGCCCATGCCGGAGGATATGCGCCGCAGCATCTATGAAGAAACCGGCGGCGACTTCTCTGGGACGATCTGCGCCGGGGCAACGGTCGATGATTTGGACGAGACAGCCATTGAAAACTTCCGTGCCAAGTGGATCGAAAAGAGCGGCAAAAAGCAGCTTGCCACGCTGTCTAAGGAGCAGCTTCTCCACGACTGCGGCGCAATCACGGATGACGGCGTGACATATGCAGCTCTGATCCTGTTCGGCAAGAACGCGGCGATCATCAAGTATCTGCCGCAGGCTGAGATCATTTTTGAGTACCGTTCCTCCGAAGCATCGGGTCCAGCAAATCAGAGAGAAGAGTTTAAGGTCGGCTTCTTCGCTTGCTATGACCGCGTGTGGGAGCTTGTCAATCTGCGGAACGACAAGCAGCACTATCAGGAAGGCTTTTTCGTGTTTGACATTGCGACCTTCAATGAGCGCGTTGTCCGAGAAGCGATCCTGAACGCGGTGAGCCACAGAAACTATCAGTTTGGCGGCAGTATCTTTGTCCGCCAGTTCCGCGACAGGTTAGTTGTCGAAAGCCCCGGAGGACTTCCATTCGGCATTACGCTCGACAACATACTGGATCGCCAGCTCCCGCGCAACCGCCGTATTGCGGAGATCCTTTCTCTTTGTGGTATGGTGGAGCGTTCCGGTCAGGGCATGAACCTGATGTTTGAGCTGAGTGTGCAGGAGGCAAAGCCGCTTCCTGACTTCACAGGCACGGATGACTTCTTCGTCAGCGTCACACTAAATGGACTGATCCTCGACAAAGCGATGCTTTCTGTTATCAACCGGATCAGCGAAAGGGGCGCGGAGCTGCTGTCCACCGAGGATTTCCTCGTGATTGATGCTCTGTACCATGAAAGACCGCTGAACGTGAAGATGCAGTCCCGTTTGAACCGGCTGATCGAGATGGGCATTGTCGAGCATATCGGTCGCAAGAAGTATGTTCTTGCCAGAAGTCTCTATGCGGCAACGGGCAAAACCGGTGTGCATACAAGGCACGTCGGCTTGGATCGAGATACCAATAAAGAGCTGCTGTTAAAGCACATTCGGCAGAACAACGAAGTTGGTACTCCGTTCAAAGAATTGCAGCAAGTTTTGCCGGGTCTCAACCGCAATCAGATTCAAGTGCTGATGCGGGAACTCAAGGAAGACGGAAAAGTGGTCTGCAAAGGCAAAACCAGTGCTGCGAGATGGTTTATCATCAAGTGATTCACCGGCGATTTCAGATGTGTTTTTGTGTTCAACTTGCGACTAACTTAAAACCAACTTGCGACCAACTTGCGACCTAATCAGTATGTTGGTGATGTCAATTTTCATTTATTATGCCCTCCCGGTGTTACGCGCACAACCAAAATAAATCTCTGCAAAAGCGGAAATCCCAGACCATCAATGCTGATAGTTTGGGATTTCTGTTTTTTTGAAGATGTTGCTTTTGTGTTAGTCCATTTTAATTTTCCATGCAATAGGCGATCTCGAGAGAAAGACTCGCACAGGCTGGAAAATACAACATCCTTGCCCGGTGCGAGTCTTTGCACTTATGCAATTTGAATCGCTGTGTACCGAGCGGTACGCGCGGTGGTGTAAGCGGTCGGCGTGCTTGGCTCCTCAATTGATTGCGGCCTGTGCCACGCTATCGCTTTTCAGATGAGATCGGTGGTTCCTGCCCGAAGCGGCTCAGCTCACATTGCCGTTCTTATCGCAGGTCAGAGTAAAATTACAGGGTTTCTCAAGAATAGTCGCTCCCAGATATTTTTTTACCATTCTGGCTGAACAGTATGCCGTGTTTCCACTTTTGGTTGCGGACTTGGAAGCAACAGACCAGACGCTGTTGTAAATTGTGACATTGCAGCTGGAGGCCGTGCAGGTCGAGCCTGTCCCGGTGTAGGTAAAGGAGCCAGTAAGAGTGATCTTCCACTGCTCAATATTGTTTTCATTTTTATAGACATAGTTTTTCGCCTTTGTCACGGAGCCAGACGCTCTGGCCTGCGGCAGGGTCTCCAGCGTGATCTCAAGATAGCTGCCGTCCGCATAGGAGATGACTTCCAGCAGTTCCTCTCCCGCGCTTGCATGCGCAATCTGCGTGGGAAGCCCCGATAGCAGCAGGACAAAGGCGAGCAAACCGGCAATCATTTTTATAATATTCCTTTTCATAATATTCCCTCCCATTTTCATTTGCTATTTACTCAATATATATTTCGACATGCGACCTCTCGTCCGCTTCTCTAGCTCGGGCCGTCTCAACAGTGACCAGAACCGTCCAGGAAATCAGAATGGCCAGCATTGTGGCGCAGACCGCGAACAGCACACGCCTCCGGATGCGAAGGCCCTTCAGAACCGCTGCAGTTTCCATATTTTCCACATACGCTGCCGCGATCTCCTGTGGCGTTCCCAGCTGTGCCTGAATCGCCGCAACGTCCGCGTCGGGATGTTCCTGGGCGAATTCCTGCACGGTCTCCCTGATCTGCGTCATGACATACCGGCGCATCTTGCCGCCCGGCAGCCATGACCGCACCTTGCGGTAATAGCGCCTTGCCGCCCGTTCAGCTGTGTTCATTTTTTCCTTGCCCCCCTGAATAATTTGAAAAACACCCTGTGTGATCGCCCGGTACTCCCGGCTCAACTCCTGCAGACGGCGGCGGCCGGGCTCCTCCAGATGATAGTAAACACGCGTCATCCGTTTGCCTACCAATACCTTTTCGCCGGAAAGCATGCCCTGATCCTGCAGCTTATAGAGTACCGGGTACAGGGAGCCTTCCTCTGTCACAATGGCTCCGCCGCTGCGTTCGGTGATTTCCTGCACGATTTGATATCCGTACATGTCTTCCTGATCGAGCAGAGCGAGGATCAGCAGCGATATAAGACCCCGCTGGAAGCAGCTCTGTGTATTTTCCTTTTTTGCCATCTCATACATTCACCTCGGCCGTTTGTATCAGCTTGTCAAAAGTTCTCGCGGGAGTTCTGCAAGATCACTTTCAAAATCGGAATGCATTGACTGCGAAGAAGAAAATGCAATTTTAACTGCAGAAACAGACAATCGGTCTGGAAAATACTATGGCGTTATTTTTTGGCGCAGAGTTTCCTATTGGACTTTCTGACCGTACATCTTTTGACAATATGCTACCAATACATATAATACAGGCTAATCATAATAGGTCAATAACTTTTGCGAAAACAATTATTGACATTTTGTTGGAAACGATATATTCTTTTAGTAGAGGCCTGAAAATTATTGGTAATAATTGCCAATTTTCGCTTATTGGGCCATAGACGAAGCTGCCCGAAAGTCGATAGAACATTTCGGATGCTTCAAAAATGAAAAGAGGTAATTATTATGAAAAAGAGCCTTTGGACCCGGCTGCTTTCTCTCCTGCTGGCGGTGGTGCTCTGCGTCGAGCTGCTGCCTGCGGTGGGGTCTGCGGTTTCTCCTTCCGAAGATTTGGAGCATACCGTCGAGGGGACGGTCGAGGAGCCGGCTGAAGTCGCGTTCGAAGAGGCCTCACTGCGCAGTGAGCGCGTCAAGCACTTCCGTATGGGGGACGGAAGCTATGTCGCGGTGCAGTATGACGTGCCGGTCCATCATCAGGACGCGGACGGCCAGTGGCAGGACATCGACAACACGCTCGAACCGGTCGGGCAGACCTACGCGGTGGAGGACGGAAGCGTCGCCTTCGCGGCCAGTCTGAACGGAGACGCCGTCTTCACGGCGGGCGCGGACGAGCACCGGGTGCAGCTCTTCCTGGACGGTGATCCGGACGTCCTGCCCAGTCACGATGCAACACTGGCAGCTCCGGAGCCGACGGAGGCCGTCGCTCTTCCTGAGGTGACAGAAGAAACGAAAGAAGCAGCGGAAGAACCGGCAGAAGAGACCGAAACGGCGGCGTCGGAAGAGGAACCTGCTGCTGAAATGATGGTTGAAACCGGGGCGGCAGCCGAGCTGGAGCCTGCCGGTCCGGCGCGCTCCTACCACGCGGCAGAGGCCGTTGTGCAGGAGCCTTTTTCTCTGCGCTCAGATGACCCGTTTGTCCCGGAAAAGCTCAGCTCCTCGCTGCTTTACCCGGACGTTTACGACGGCGTTGACCTTGCATACACGCTCTACGGCGAAACGATCAAAGAGACGATCCTAGTCAATAAGGCGCAGGCCAGCTATCTCTTTTCTTTCGTGCTGCAAACGGGCGATCTGACCGCAGAAATGCAGGAAGACGGCTCTGTCCTCCTGCTCGATGAGGCCGGATCGCCCGTTTACGCGATTCCCGCGCCCTACATGCTCGACGCCGGGGGGACGTACTCCGACGCCGTGCGCTACAGCCTCGAGGAGCTGGACCGCGGCAGCTACCGCCTGCTCGTCGATGCGGACGCCGCGTGGATCGAGGAAGAGGCGCAGTTCCCGGTCGCCATCGACCCGACGATCGTCAAGATTTCGCGGTCCGGCTCCCTCTCGTGGGCCTATGTCTTCTCCGGTAGGCCGGACACCAGCTTCCCCGAAAGCACGGTGCGGGTCGGCTATACCCAGCATAACGGCAGCGGCGAATATCAGGCCATCGCGGCGGTCGACGAGCTGCCCGCGCTGCCCTCCGGCAGCATGGTCACGGCGGCTGCCATCCATGCATTACAGTCCGGCTTCAGCAACGTTTCTTCCGACGATTTCCAGTACCTGTACGCCCACCAGCTGACAATTGACAAGACGGGAGATCAGAAGTACAGCGACTGGATCAAGACCCTGACGTGGAATAAAATTTATGCAAACGGAACGAATCATTATAAAACCGCGACGGAGGATTTCATCCGCCTGACCAGTACGAACGGCTACCGCTCGCTGGATATCACCCGCGCGGCCCGCAGCTGGTACAGCGGCGGGAAATGCCATGCGATCCTGCTGCGCTCGGACTGCAGCGCGAGCAAGCGCATCGTCTCCTCGTTCCAGACGGGTGCGTCGTATCTCACGGTGACCTACCGCAACGACTTCGGTCTGGAGAGCTACTACACCTACCAGACACAGAGCGCGGGCCGTGCCGGTACCGGCTATATCTCGGACCACATGCAGCGCCTGACCTTCGTCGTGCCGCTGCTCTCGTCGGATAGCAGCGTGATGCCCTTCGGGCTGTCGCTCGTGTACAACTCCGGCCTCAGCCGGGAGTCCTTCGGCGTGCAGCAGAAAGAAAACGCCAACGAGCCGCCCGACTATACGCGCGACTACCGCAATATGCTGCTCGGCTCCGGCTGGAAGCTCTCCGCGCAGCAATGCGTCCAGTCCGTCCGCATCGGCTCGGACGACGCGCAGACCCTCTACTGGGTCTACACGGACGCCGACGGCACGCAGCACTATTTCTCCAAGGAGGGAGGCGGCGGAGCCGAAACGGACGGCGTCTTCCGGGACGAGGACGGCCTCGGCCTGAAGATGACGTGCCAGTCGAACCCGGACAGCGACACCGGCCACACGAACTTCACCATAACGGACGACAACGGCAATGAGACCTTCTTCCGCGACGGCATCCTGACCTATACAAAGGACGCCTACGGCAACGGCATTTATTATTGTTATAACGGCATCAACTTCGACACCCCGGACGGCAAAAGCTGGCGCCCGACAAACGAGGTCTTTAACCGCCTGACCCGCATCTGCCGCCAGAACAAGGACGCTTCGGTCGAATACCTCGCCAAGCTGATCTACGACGCGGATGGCAGGCTCCTCCGCGTCGGCGACGAGGCCGGGAAGGAGACAAAGTTCCATTACGACAACACCGCGGGCGTCCGCCAGCTCGATTACATCCTCTGCCCGGACGGCACAAAGCTGAACTACACCTACGATACGACCGGCCTGAACGGCGCGCACGACGGCGAGGCCAATTACGGCATCTGGTATACCTACCACACGGACGGCACCATTGACCAGTTCTATGAATTCACCCTCGACGGCGGAACGCATGTGCCCGGCGACACGGTCAAGTGCTGGAACGGCAAAAACCGCTCGAGCTACCGCGCGTTCGGCGCGGACCAGCTGGCAGAAACGGATGACGACATCCGCCTTGAGGTCGTCTTCGACAACTGGGGCCGCACCGTCTCCACCTATACCACCAATACGGATATCACGCGCATCCTCGGCAGCTCCGCCGCTTCCTATACGGACACCGCGGAGCGCAGCAAGCAGAATAACCGCCTGACGAGCGTCGGTTCGACGGGCATGACGGCGGAAAACCTCCTGCGGGACGGCGGGCTGGAATCGGAGGACGGCTGGACGAACGCCTCGACCGGCAGCGGCTCCGCAGCGGCCCGCACAACGATCACGAACGAAGAAAACCGCCGCCACGGCACGGGCGGCCTGAATCTCTACCTCCCGGACGGCGCAGGCAGCGGCGATGCAGCCGCTATCTCCCGCCCCGTAACGCTCACCGCCGGGGAGACCTACACCCTCTCGGGCTACTTCTCCGCCAGCTCCCACCTGCGCTGGAGCAGCGGCGCGCGGCTGGAGGCCGTCGTGCAGGGCGGAGGCGCGGAGCAGACCGTCCTGCTGACGGATGCCCGCCCGTCCGCCGCCATCGAAAACGGCTGGCAGCGCGTGACCGCCACGTTCACGGCCCCGGCGGCGTCCTGCCGCATCGCCTTCCGCATGAGCGGCTGCACGGGCACGGCCTACCTCGACGATCTCCAGCTGGAGCAGGCGGAGGCCGCCTCCACCTATAACCTCCTGCAGAACGGCTCGTTCGAATTCGGCGATGCTGGCTGGAACCTGCAGGGCGGCTCGGCGGCGGCTGCGGAAACCAAATTCGGCGCGAAGGCCATGACCATGCAGGGCAGCTACAATGGCATCCTCCATGTCAGCCAGCCCGTCGCGCTGAACTGCTCCTCGGATACGACGTTCCTGCTCTCCGGCTGGGCGCAGGCGGACTACGCCGCCCCGAACGCCGCTTTGGAGTTTGGCAGCGGCACGCGCTACTTCGGCCTGATCGCGGAGATCTTCTATGTGGGCGTGGACGACCCCGAGCGGCAGAGCGTCCCGTTCAGCTGGGCCACCGCCGACTGGCAGTGCGCCGTGGGGACCATCGTGCCGAAGGAGAGCGGCAAAACGATCCGGCGGATCATTGTCTACTGCGCGTTCGACCACAATTCCGGCACGGCCCGGTTCGACAACCTCTCCCTGCGGCAGGAGCCGGTGCAGACCTACTCCTATAACGCCGACGGCAACGTCACCGCCGCCACGCAGACCGGCACGGGCACGGAAAAGGCCGGGTATACCGGCACAGACCTGACCTCTTACACGGCCGCAAACGGCGCAAAGTACACCTATACCTACAATGCCGCCCATGACGTCACCTCCGCTTCGGTCGCCGGGATCAAGAGCACCACGACCTATAACGGGGCGGGAAACGTCATCGGCTCCAAGCTGACCTCGACGGAGAAAAACGAGCAGAAGTACCTCGAGAGCAGCGCCGTCGCGACGCCGGACCGCAACCACATGCAGAGCGTGACGGACGTCAACGGCAATACGACGTCTTACGGCTACAACTCGCTGGCAGAGCAGCTTATTTTGACGACGGACGCCCTCGGCCGCGAGACGAACTATACCTACGACGCCAACAGCCGCCGGACGGCCATGGTCTACCGCCACGGCGTCGCCGCCATCGACTACGGCTACGAAAACGGCCGCCTTGCCACCCTCGACCGCAAGACTTTCCGCGACAAAGCCGAGCAGCACCAGATCTACTCCTTCGGCTATAACCAGTGGGGCCAGGCGACGAGCACGAGTGTCGGGGACCTCGTCCTCTCGACGAATGACTACGCCCCGCGCGGCGGCAACCTGACGCAGACGACCTACGCCAACGGCGCGGCAGTGACCTACAGCTACGACCTCCTCGACCGGCTGGTTGAAAAGTCGTATCACGAGA
>OMGS01000876.1_pt1 | contig 12094 bp, 8 predicted proteins | sample 1646081 | NCBI WGS metagenome assembly OMGS01 (sample SAMN05578591, study PRJEB25193) | human gut metagenome | biome: Human Microbiome; feature: human-associated habitat; material: feces | host: Homo sapiens | place: USA:Birmingham | reverse complement strand
CCGAGATCTACACTCTTTCCCTACACGACGCTCTTCCGATCTCAGTAGATCCTTTTTAGGGGCACGAATCATCGGCTATTTGGGGGGGATTTTGGTCGGTGCCTTGGCAATAGCTTCATTGATATTTACTTATGTGTTTCCATTATCGTATATTGAGTTCCCTATTTTGAGCGAACGATATGCGCTGGTCTCCTCAGTATTAACAATTGTTGCTTTTATCGTGTTTGTGATGTCCCATCGTGTACTGCATTGGTCAGTTACGGAGTTGCCGTTGTGGTTGGTCTTCATGGTTTCTCTAGTTGTCGGCATCGTCTGGAGCTTTGTTGCCGATCTCCCTCCGCAGGCTGATCAAGGTATCGCATCGCATTATGCGGTTAAACTCATTCAAAATGACATAAACTCATTTAATGACGTGTATATTCAGCAGTATCCATTCCAAAGCGGCTATATTCTATATCTTGCATTGCTGTATTCGATATTCGGAGTGGAAAACTGGTTTGCGGTACGAATTATTAACTCATTTTTTGCTGCGTTTTGTGTGATGATGATTCCTGCGATTGCAAAAGTATTGTTTAGAGATAGACCGACAGTCGCGTACAGTGGATATTTGGCATTGTTTTTCCTTCCCTTATCTTTGTTCTCGAATTTCATATATGGCAACATTCCATCGGCAGCATTTTGTTTACTGTGCTGTTGGTTACAACTTGTTTGCATGGAAATGAAAGAACTCCGTACAAAGATTATTCTGGGGGGCTGTTTTGTCATTAGTATATTCTTAGCATTGTGGATGAAAAGCAACAGTCTAATTTTTCTGATGGGTTTCGAATTATTGTGGTTGGTGATGGCTATCGTCAGAAAATCCGGCTTCAATGCTGTTCTGGTGATTGTGACAGCCGTCGTGTATTGTGCTGCGAGTTTTGCTCCTCTGGCTGTGATTTCATCGAAAACTGGTGTTACTTTCGATAAGGCCCAACCGAAAACAGTCTGGATCGCCATGGGTCTCCAAAGTAGTACCCGGGCGGATGGCTGGTTCAATGAGTATCCCAATGAGACGTATGCACAAGCCGAGGGCAATCCCGAGAAGATGAACAGTATGGCCGTGAATACGATTCGGAATAGAGTTACAGTTTTTTTGAAAGATCCGAGGTATGCGGCATCTTTTTTCGCCCAGAAGGAACTGACCCAGTGGACTGAACCAACCTTTCAATCATTATGGATTGTGTTCAGCAACATTGATACGGACGCTGCACTCAAAAGCGGTAACTTGGTGCGTAACAGTCTGCAGAGCGGTCATCTTCATACCGTTTACGTAGTGTGGTGTGATGTGTTGCAGTCAGTAATCTATGTGGCAGTATGCGTATGTTTCGTTCGGATGCGTAAACGTTGGGATTACCAAAAAGTCCTTCCATTGATCATTATGATGGGAGGGTTTGCCTTCCACACGATTTGGGAAGCAAAATCCGACTATATTTTGCCCTACTTCGTTCTGCTGATTCCGTATGCAGCGTACGGGCTTCATTCCATCGTCGGGCAACGAAAGCAAAGTTGATTAGATTCGTTTTTCCACAAAGAAGCGCGGACGGTGTTTAGACTCTAGATATATTTTGCCGACATATTCGCCCACGATGCCGAGGGACAGCATGAGCATGCCCCCAATCAACCAGAGAGAACACATTAGCGAGCCCCAGCCGACAACGGCGTGGCTTCCGAACACCGACGCGATGGCGTATATGAGCATAATGAGACCTATTAAGGTCGAAATAAGACCAGCTATGGTAACGAATTTCAATGGCTTAGTAGAAAAGGAAGTAATACCGTCGACGGCAAAAGCAATCATCTTCTTAAACGGGTACTTGGATTCACCGACCTCACGGACGCCTCGCGCATAATACACTTTGTCGGTTTTGAACCCGATAGATGGCACCACGCCACGGAGAAACAGATTAACTTCGCTGTACTCCGCAAGCGCCTTGAGGGCCCTGTTCCCCATTAGTCTGTAATCGGCGTGGTTGTAGACGGTTTCAGTGCCCATCCACTCTGATACGCGGTAGAACATTTGAGCAGTATTACGTTTGAACCAAGTGTCCGATTCACGTGAAGAACGGACACCATATACGATTTCGCAATGCTCATTTGTGAATTTGCGGATCATTTCATCGATTGCATTCACGTCATCCTGTAAATCAGCATCCATGGAGATTGCAGCATCACATCCTGACCGTAGTGCCTCCATGAGGCCTGCGTATAATGCCTGCTGATGTCCACGATTGTGAGCTAACTTTACACCACCAAACAAGAGTTGATTGGTTTTATGCATAGCTTCGATAACATGCCAAGTGCTGTCTTCTGAACCATCATCTACGAAAAGAATGCGGCTGTCTTCAGCGATCATCTTCTGCAGGCAGAGTGCAGACATTTTATCTTTCAATACCTCAGCGGTATGGGGAAGGCACTCCTCTTCGTTATAGCAGGGGAGCACAATGAAGACACGAGGAGCTGCGGTGGGAGAGTTCATGATTCCTTCCTGATTCCGTCAAGGTGGGCTTCGCCGACGGATTTCGAGGGTATGGTTGTTTCAGTTTCGGAAATAGTGTATAGCGGACGATGCTTCGTCTCCATATACATTTTGGCGAGATACTCCCCGAGAATTCCCAAGCATAATAGCTGCAATCCTCCAACAAGTAGAATCACACATACCATGCTCGGCCAACCGGCTACGGGATCTCCGAACATCGCGGCTCGGACTATTACGAAGATGATGCCGATAAAGGCGAATAAACAACAGATTACGCCAATAAATGATGCGAATACCAAAGGTGCAGTAGAGAATCCAACAATGCCCTCAATCGAATATCTAAATAGCGACCAAAAATTCCACTTGGTTTTGCCGGCGGCTCGCTCCACGTTTTCGTAAGAAATCCAGTGCGTCTTAAATCCCACCCACGAGAAGATGCCTTTGGAGAAGCGATTCACCTCGTTTAAGGAGAGTACCGCATCTACGAATTTGCGTGACATAAAGCGGTAGTCACGTGCGCCATCGACAATTTCAGTCTCGGCAATCTTGTTGATGACTCGATAGAAGAGCTTCGCGAAAAGGCTACGAATTGGCGGTTCGCCTTTACGGGTAGCGCGCCGAGTGGCAACGCAGTCGTAGTCTGGATGACCTCGCAGATAACGTAGCATCTCCGGTAGAAGATTCGGCGGATCCTGTAGATCGGCATCCAAAGTTGCGATGTAGTCGCCGGTTGCAGTCTTCAACCCGGCATATAGTGCTGATTCTTTTCCGAAGTTACGTGCGAATGAAACATAGTGTACCCGACTGTCTTTATGACAAAAACCACGTAATTTAGAGAGTGTGTTGTCTTTTGAGCCATCATCGACAAAAATGAACTCGATTTCTGCTTTGAAATCTTGTCTAAGTGTGTCAGCGACTTTACAGGTTTCGCTGTAGAAAAGTGGCAGGGACTCCTCCTCATTGTAACAAGGCACAACAAGACTAATTAAAACATTGTTGCTCATATTGGTCTCTCCGCTATAACATTCATAACTCTATCAAGGATAACCCACTAATTGGCCAATCAGAGCTTAGTCGAAGAGGTTCTTCGTCTGTGAAACAGCGAAACACTTGTGACTGCTTGATATCGTGGAACATACTTGGTGCTCGATATACTGCATGTGGTGCAATTGAGAAAGAATAATGAGGTGAGCTGTAGATGGTTGCCGAGGCACGTAAACGAAATAGGTCTTTGGACGTCATTCGTAGCCTAGCCATCGTTTCGGTTGTTTGTGAACACGTATCTTCCGATGTGCTGTCTGGAATGCCGCAACTGATTGGCAATGTTTTCGGTACTCTTGGTGTGCCTTTATTTGTTATGTTGACTGGATATCTGATGGTCGACCGAAAATATGACGCGGCATATACTAAAAAATTCCTCGTGAAGAACCTGCTGACATTGTTTGTAGCTGCGGAGCTGTGGAACATCATCTGGAGCGTGTTTAGCTGGATTATCGGTGTCAACGTAATCCCTAAATGGACTACATTGTGTGTAGCACTGTTCTGCGGACAAACAGGAAGCGGACTCTGGTTCTTACCCATGATCATCGGTATCTATCTCGGTCTGCCAATCGTTTCTCATCTAATCGCTTGGATTTGTGAGCAGCGAGTCAGAGAATATGGCTGGTTGCTTCTGACGGCAGCCATTTACTTCGGCACCATTATCCCTACCATCAGTGAATTGTTGAACGTTTTCCATCGAGAATATGCGGTGGAAAGCGTATTGAATCTCAATATTTTTGGGGCGGATGTCTGGGGAGATTCGGTATGGATTGTATATTTGCTCCTCGGCTATTGTGTAAAAGCAAAGGTATTTGGCAGAATCCCTACATGGGCGGCGTGCGTGGCTGCAGTCACCTCTGCCGTTGCTTTGACTACGTTCCATTGGTGGGCTCTTCTGCAAGGTATTGATTGGGATCCCTATTACGCCAACATTTTTTTAGTAGTTTGCTCGGTCTCATTGTTTACGCTACTTGAAAAACTTATTCGTGGCGCAATGAATGAGAACAATCCGGCAATCCGCATTACGAATTGGATTTCCCGTTATTCGTTCGCCATATATATGCTGCATTTCCAAGTGCAAAAAATCTGTATGAAGTATCTGATATCACTATTTGGTGGCAACCAAATGCTCCGGTTTATCGCGATTTATTTGCTATGTTTTTTCGGCGCACTTGTCATTGCACGCTTGTTGTACATGATTAGACCGTTGCGCAAATGGATGCTTTTAGTGAAGTGAAAGAGGGCCGTGATGGGAATGGTGAAAGACAGTACTCACGATAGCATAGTTGCTAGGTGGCTGCATAAAACTGTGCTGGTAATTCTGATGGCTTTCTCGCTGTGGTGGTTGTATGGAGCTTTGACGGATAAAGTCTTTACGGATGTACTGACTTCACTGGAAAAGGGAACTTGGCTTACACTGCTCGTCATCATCACTGCTTTGGCACTGGGTACGGCAATGCTACTGTCGGAACGATGCAGAGCGGCTGTAGTGAAGATGTTTCGGTTCATTCGGAGTAGGAAATGGTTCATCTTCGGTCTGATGGTGTTCCTTCAGTTAATGATTTGGCTTTCCTTCGGCGCGGTGTCGATGGGGGCCGATCAGGAGAGTATTCGTATCGCGACTGAGGATCCTCAGAAATACTCGGACTACCTGTCCTATTGCCCGAACAATGTGTTCATCGCCTACATATATTGGACAGTCAGAAACCTTATTCCGGGGAATTGGCCGGCGAACAGTGCGACACTAGCTATGCAGTTTCTGAACATCATTGTACTGGACTCTTGCTTTATCGGCTTATGGGGAAGCCTGAAGCGTTTTTCCACCGGACTGGCGGATACAGCGCTGCTGTTATTCATGTTCCTTTTCGGATTCTCGGGATACACAATCCTCGTATACACGGACATCCTGTCGCTACCATTTTCCGTCGGAGCTTTAGCTATTGGTTTGACCATGCTGCATGAAACGGGTGAAGAGACGGTTCTCAAAGGGCCTCATCTTAAGGCTATGGGACTCATGCTCCTGTTAGGAGTGCTTACTTATCTGGGCTATCAGATGAAGGCGTCAAGCGTTATTCCCACGCTCTGCCTGTTAATTGTATTAGGATATCGGTTTATTTCCCTCAAAACATATCGTCATGGGGCGATATGCGTTGTTGCATGCATTGTTGGGATGGCGATTACGGTACCGATATTCAGTCTGGCAATACATAACCACATGAAACTCAACTACAATCCAGACGAATCATACCCTGTGTCGCATTTCATGGTGATGGGTATGCGGGATCATGGTGGGTTCAGTCTTGAAGAACGGTTGGCGGTTTCTAAATACCCAACCAAGGCAGAGAAGAGTCGATATTCCGCCGAACAAATCAAAAAACGTCTCTCCGATTATGGGCCTGTGGGTTACGCTGAATTTCTCGCTAGGAAGGCTAATTATACTTTTTCAGACGGTACGTTCTCGTTTGGCAACTGGGATTCCATGTTCAATTATTTGGAATCCAATCAAACCGGGGTACTTTCCCGATACCAGAAAACAATACTGGCTCGGGGCCTTCGAGCCCTCTACACGCCGACTGGTGTACGCTATGTCAATGTTTACCTCTTTGAGCAATGCTTCTTCATACTAATGGTAGTTGGCGTGATTTCTCTCATTGTGAGGAATATACGCGAGCCACTTCAAGAAAGTGGCGGCAACCTCGTACGATTCTGGTTGCTGTTCTCGATTCTGGGCGCTGTTGCATTTCTGATGTTGTTCGAATCCGGACGGTCAAAGTACTTGATTCAGTTTCTTCCGGTGATGATTTGTGCAGCTTCGTATGGTCTTATAACGTTGCGCGATCGCTGTACGCGTATCTATGCTGATTAGAGGTTCAATAGGTGCCGGATTGTGTATGAGAGACGTGAAGCCAGTGGATCTTTGCTGCCTTGAGTGGAAACGCTCATAAATACGAGTAATTTGTTTCCCCCTAGATATATCAGATATGATTTTGCGTATGCGACATTTTTTCCGTGTGGAACTTGAAGATGATTGGAAACTTCAGCGATTAAGTGAGCGCCTTCGCCGGTTGGTCTATGGCGCGATGGACTACAACTCATTGATTCAGCCCGGGCGGAAGCTCGTATATAAGCTGTACATGGGGGAGAAGTGGCAGTATCCCAGGCTTACCGATCTCACCACATTGGACGGTATGCTCACTGAACAGGCGGATCTGAATCCATTCATGACGGTTGAGGCGACTTCCACTTCGCAGGCACAGACGGAGTTTTCGCCTCACTATTTTGATAGTGACAATCGACAGGTTGTGGATCGTGGTGTGCGTTATATTCTGCTCACTCCGGACGAGGCTACGGACAAGGATGTGGAATTAAATCGTCCTGAAGACCGTAAAATAGTAAAACTATATAAATCTCTTGAAGAAGCAGCCCCGAATTGCTTCGACATATTCCGTGAGAGCGAACGTGTATGGCGTGAGCAGATTGGCAGAAAGCCTATCGACAAGGTGCTTTCTCGTGCCGCAGAAGTCGTCAATGAAAGTGCTGACAACGTGCACCCTTGGGTAGAGATCGTATCCGGTTGTGCCGCCACGAACGCACCTCGGGCAATCATAATCGCCATGCACTGGTTCCAAGCAGGCGGTGCCGAACGTTGGGCATTGGAAACTGTAAAATTGGTGAAAGAGGCGGGGTTCCTGCCCATCATCATTACCGATCGTGATGGGCATCAACCATGGATTACCAATCCTGTATTTGATGATGCGCTTTTATTGCCGATGACTCTACCATTACAGGAACGTCCTGGTGATTCCCCGTTGTTGCGTGCTCTCTTCGAGCAATTTAATATTCCAGGCATTCTGATTCATCATTGCCAATGGATGTACGACAATCTTTGGTGGGTTAAGTCACATTTTCCACAAACTCAAGTAATCGACTCTCTGCACATCGTGGAATACTACTTCCATGGTGGTTATCCGAAAGAATCCGTGGCCCATGACGAGTGGATTGACCTTCATCATGTTATCTCCCCTCAACTTAAGCATTGGATGGTCGATTACCATCAGATTGCCCCTGCAAAAGTGGTGGATGCACCTTTGATAGGTCTGACAACAGATGCAAAGAAACCGAAGTTTAAGAGCAGAGATAAGTCCAAGCCATTTACTGTCACCTATGTAGGACGTGTGGTTCGACAGAAGAGGCCAGACGCGTTCATCCTCGCTGCAAAAGCGGTGAATGACGCTTATCCAGAAGAATTCCGTTTCATTATGCAGGGCAACGGTAATATGGATGCTTTTGCGGGCAGACTATTGAAACGCTACGGTTTGGAAAATGTAGTGGAGCGTCGAGACATGAGCGTACCTGTGGCCCAGACCTATCAGGAGACCGATGCGTTGCTGATTTCATCTGTCAATGAAGGCATTACTCTCACCAGCATTGAGGCAATCTGTGCTGGCATACCAGTTCTTTCCGCAAATGTGGGTTCACAGGAAACGCTGATTCCGCCTCAGGGACTGTGCCGTCGCATGACTTCGCAATTTGTACGCGATACGAAATCCATACTGTCCCATATCGTCAATAACGAAGAGAATCGTAGGAAACTGTGGGAGAATGAGCTTGCACGGCTACAAAAATTCTCACAGATGGAATCCGCAGATGCATACTTCAAGAAGATGCTGAAGGAGTGGCACGACCAATGACAGAAGCAAGGAAAGTGGCGGCTGTCGTCGTTACCTATAACCGACTCGACAAGCTGAAGACAGTTCTGTCTTCCCTCGAGATGCAGACTCAACTACCCACACAACTCATCATTGTCAACAATGCTGCGACCGATGGTACCGCGGATTATCTGCAGGAGTATGCAAGGTCGTTCTCGCTTGCCGATGTTGTGCAGCTCGATATCGTTACCTTAGAGAAGAATGAAGGTGGTGCGGGTGGTTTTTCCGCAGGCATGCGTCGTGCTTATGAGCTGGGTGCGGATTTTGCGTGGATCTTCGACGATGACGGTTATCCAGAACCGAGCGCTTTGGAAAAACTCATCGAAGGCTATGATAAAGCAGTCTCTGAGCTTGGCCCAGATGTACCGTTCGCTTGCTCCATGGTGAAATATATCGATGGCGCCATTTCTGAGATGAATAATCCGATTCCTACGTGGGACTGGGGGCGTCTGAAAGCCAAAGGACTCGATTTGATCATGGTGACTAGATGCTCATTCGTTTCCGTACTGATTCCACGCTGGGTCATGGAGAACTTCGGCCTGCCTTATAAGGAATATTTTATTTGGTTTGACGATGCGGAGTACACTCTACGTATCACGCGTGCCTGCCCGGGCGTACAGGTACTCAGCAGTGTGGTACTGCATGATATGGGTGCCAATAAAGGTGTCAATTTCACCATGATCAACGAAAAGAATGAATGGAAGTTCTCATACGGCATACGTAACGAGGCTTCGTACCATCTACATCACGAAGGCATTGTCAAGTATCTGATATTTTGCGCAACCGTATGCCGTACCATGCTTCGCGGCAACGTAGCTGGACCGTTGCGCCGTAAAATGTACAAGAAGATGCTGGAGGCATGGTCCTTCAATCCAAAAATCGACTATCCTCAAAGTGCTCAATAAACCGATAGAGAAGTTCGTAACCCATGCGATTCAACGTTACCGCCGTGGTGGTGTCTTATAACCGTGAACAATTGCTGGGCGAATGTCTTGACGGCCTTGCGGTCCAGACCCGTCCGGCCGACCGCGTGATCGTGGTCGACAACGCCAGCACCGACCATGCGCTCCAAGTGGCGCGCGAACATCCGATCGACGCCGATGTGATTGCCCTGCCGCATAATGTCGGCGGAGCCGGCGGATTCTGCGCGGGCATGGCCGAAGCGGTCGACCCGAAAGCCGTCGCCGCCGATCATGGCACCGCCCACTACGTGTGGATCATGGACGATGACACCATACCGACGCCCACCGCACTGGAGAAGCTGCTCCAAGCGGCTCAGGAGTCACTGGACGTGAATCACGCCCTACCCACCATACTTGGGTCCAAAGCGCTGTGGGTCGACGGCCGTGAGCACCTGATGAACAAGCCGCGGCCGCGCACATGGGTGCGCAAGGGCGCGAAGACGCTTGACGGCATGGCGGGGGAGGGCGCCTACCAGGCACGTTCGCTGTCGTTCGTCTCCTGCCTGATCAACGCCGGTGCGATCGTGGGACTCAACAAGCTGCCACGCAGCGCCTATTTTCTGTGGAATGACGACTTCGAATTCACCACGGCCCTGCTCAAGCATGGCATCGGCTACTACGTGCCCGCCAGTGAGGTGGTGCACAAGACCAAGGTGTTCGGTTCCAGCGACGCCGATCCGGGCCAACGCTTCTACAATGAGGTGCGCAACAAACTATGGCTGTTCCGCCTGTCCCGCAGCAACTTCACGGCGGCGGAACTCACCGAATTCCTGCTGAAAACCGTCCGTCGCTGGGCGCTCACCTATCTGCGTTCCGGCAGCAGGGAGGTAATCGTCGACTGCTTCAAACGCGGCTGGCATGACGGTTGGCATACCGATCCGCAAACCAACGCCGAACTCTTCGCCGACGTGCCGCGGATCGCGCGGCGCATCACGGCAATCGAAGGCTGAACATTCCAGAAGTCTACTTGCGATCACCGGTCAACCTGTTGCGTACGGCGACCAGCAGGTGATAGCAGGATTTTCTGAAACCGGTCGGCAGCAGCCGGTAGACGGCTCGCACCAGCACATTGCGCAGGAACTGCGGAAGACTCACGAAACCGTCATGCAGGAACTTCAACTGCAATTGCAATTCGTCACGGAACATGCCCAAACCGCCACGACGCTGGTATGCGCCGGCGTCCACGCGGTACAGCACCAACGCCTCCGGTACGTTGTAGAAGCGAGCATGGCGCAGCATGAGTTGCTCCCACAGCATGTAATCCTCGAAACGGCCGACATGCTCCGGATATCCGCCGGCGGCCAGCACCACGGACTTGCGGAACACCACACTCGGGTGGTGCAATGGCGACTGCATGCGGGCGAAACGTTCCAGTTCCGCACCCTCACGGGGGAGCGTACGCACCTGACCGTTACGATTTTCTTCGCCGGTGAACTCCTGAATGGCACTGCCGGCAATATCGATGGCCGGCGCACGGTCGGCGGCGAACAACGGCATCATCGTAGCGAAACGTTCAGGCAAGGAGATGTCATCGCTATCGGCACGGGCCACCACATCGTAACGGCAGCGCCGCAAACCTTCGTTCAACGCATGCGCAAGACCCTGATTGACTTCCAGCGGCACCACGGTCACTTCAGGGCGAGGCCTCGAGGAGACAACGGAACGGCTGAACCAATCGGCAACGGTTTCGGGCAATTCCTGCAGGAATCGCGCGATATCATCCGGCACCCGGCCATCCCGTATGATCACGATCTGCGTAGGCGGCAGCGACTGCTCGACCGTGGCGGAGGCAATCGCCCTCTCGATCTGCGGCAGCGAATCATTGGCATACACTGACATAAGCAGGGAGAACTGCGGAAGCTGGTCATGCTGTTGAATGGTCACTACGCTATCGTAAATCATGACCGTGAAGTTGCATGAAGGAGCTTGAATGGCTGCGAACGAGACGAGTCGGGTGCAAAGCATCGACGTGCTGCGCACGCTGGCCTTGCTCTGCGTACTGAGCATCCATTCGCTACGCGCCGCCATTGCGCAGGTCAACGGCCAAGACCTGTCCGGTCTTACCGGCAACCAGATCGCCGCCTCCTGCGCCATAGGACTGTCCACGTTGGGCGTGCCGCTGTTCCTGATGATCAGCGGCTACCTGCTGTTGGACCGTGACTATACGAAAGAACGGACCCTCATCTTCTTCAAACGCAATCTGCTGCCGCTGGTCGTCTCATATGAGATATTCGATCTTGCGCTCGCGATAGTGCAATACATTGGCGCGGGCGGCGTGACCGTTGCCGACTATGTGAAATCGGCGCTGTTCATAGGACCTGCGCCAATGGGCCATCTCTGGTACATGCAGGCCATCGTAGGCGCGTACCTGCTAGTACCGTTGCTGGCGTTGCTGCTGCACGCCGTTCGGGAACGCGGCCTGGAACCGTATGCCTATGCGGTACTGGCCTGCCTGTTCGTGTGCTACTCGGTGTTGCCGAGCGTGAATCAGATCATGGCATTGCAAGGCAATGCGTTCCGGGTCGTCAGCGCTTTGGATATGTTCGGCATTACGGAACCGCGATTCCTGTTCTATATGGTGTTCGGCTACATGGTGCGTCAAGGCTTCGGCATGCGAACCGCACCGGTTGCGGTGTATGCGGGTATGGTGGCGGCGCTCGCGGTATTGTGCGTTTCCGCCGCATGGTCGAATCTGCATGCAGACGGTTTCCAGTCCAGTCTGGCGTTCATGCCGGTGGTGTTGGGTGGGTGCATGCTGTTCCTTGCCGTGGTACGGGCGTTGCGCGGTAGGCGTATTCCGAATGCCCTGTACCGGCCTGTGCGCAGTAGATCGGAAGAGCACACGTCTGAACTCCAGTCACGTCCGC
>OMGS01000851.1_pt1 | contig 12621 bp, 15 predicted proteins | sample 1646081 | NCBI WGS metagenome assembly OMGS01 (sample SAMN05578591, study PRJEB25193) | human gut metagenome | biome: Human Microbiome; feature: human-associated habitat; material: feces | host: Homo sapiens | place: USA:Birmingham | reverse complement strand
CAAGGGGAGCCTCTACAACCAGACCACCGGCAAGAGCTTCAGCGGCAACGAAACCATGCTCGACATGATCCGTCATGACATCCACCGCCAGTACGGATACGGCTCCAACGCCACCAAGGCACTGGCGAACCACCTCGGCATCGGCGTCAACGAGGCCATGCTCGTCGACCAGATGAGCAGCAGGGACATCAACGGCGCGTCGTCCCGCCTTAAGCGCCTCGGTATCGACGAGAAAAGCATCAACATGAGCTCCCTCCCCGTCCTCGGGCAGATCGAGAGCGGCAAAGGCCTGGAGGCACTCGGCAACCAGTACCTCAAGCGCAGCGACCTGTCCAAAGAGGAGCGGCGCGGGCTGATCGACGCCCTTAAAGGCGCAAACCCGGAGAAGCTCAAAGACGCGCTCGCAGAGGTCGCCTCGAAGCACGGCGGTACCACCACCGAGGGGAGCCAGATCCGCGACAACATCGCCAAACTCAACAACACCCTCGAGGACTACTCGAAACGCGCCCTGCCAGCCCTCGACATGATGCGCATGGCTCTTGTAAATATGACAGGCGGCTCAGAAGCCAGCGTTCGTAAGCAGTATTACGACAGCAACATGAGAGAAGCCAGCAGTGAGATCGGCGCAAAGTACAAAGACCGCCGTGCCGCCATCCAAAGCCAGATCGATGCCCTGACAGCAAAAGGCGTCGGCCTCCAGTCCTCCGGTCCGGACAGGGAGAAGCTGGTCAAGCTCAAGGCCGAGATGCAGAGCCTGAACGACCAGGAAGGGGCTGACCGCACCAGAGCCGCAGAACGCATCAAACTACAGACATACGGGGCGTCGTCCTCGACAGAGGCGGCGCTGTCTACCGGTGACGGATACATCCAGTCACCAGCGGCAGCAGCAGCCAACGGTGGCGGCGGCAAATACCGCCTCAACAGCGACATGAAGAAACGCCTGGAGCGTCTGCGCCCTTACTTCGAGGAGGCCGGACGCAAGTACAATATCGATCCACGTCGCCTTGAGGCCATCGCCGCCACTGAGTCCGGGTTTAACAACAACCTGACCAGCAGCAAACGTGCGCAGGGCATCATGCAGGTACTGCCAACCAGCGCCCCGGGAGCCAACCTCAGCGACGAACGCGAGAACATCATGGCCGGTGCCATGGTCTACAGCCAGATGCGTGACCGATACGGATACCTGGGACAGGACGAGATCCTGCGCGGATACAACGGAGGTAGCCGCCGTGGCAGCGCAGAGAACGTCGCCTACCCCGGCAAGGTGAACAGCTACTACCGCGATCTGGCACAGGTTGACGATATGACCCCGGGCAGCAACGGCAACAAAGGCGCTGTCGGCGAGATGTACGGCACAATGCGCGTCGTTCATGAGGACAAGGAGGGTAAGCAGGTCAAGCCGCCAGAGAGCGTCAGCATGTCCGGCACGTTCATCCAGCCAAGCAGCTGGGGCAACCGGTAGCGGCGCAGCAGCGCCCAAAAGAGAGGGGCTTACGCCCCTTTTTTTGTGGTGGCCAGACGGGGAGATTCACGCCGCGACCAGTACCAGGTAGGTGATGCCATGACCTCGGCAAGTCGGCGCTTTCTGGCGTGCCCTGCAGCAACACCGCGAACGCGTCGAGCCTCGACAACGGCGGGAGGGATGACCACATGGGGGATCACCAGACGGGATACAGCAAACTCGCTCATTCCAGCATCCCCCGCGTCAGGACCGGCGCATCAGGGTACCGGGCGCAATTAACCAGCTCGTTCCAAAGCCTGACTCCTTCCCCGAGCGAGACGCGAGCCTTGATCCATGCGCAACCGCCAGCGGAGATAGTCCAATACCCATCCTCGCCGCGTTCGGAGATCTCCGGCACGCCGAGCGTCGGGTGGGGCATTGCATAGACAGTACAACGATGCTCGCCATCATCGAGGACAACAGCCAGCGGCTCGGGCGGTTTAGCCCGAGAGAGACTACCAGCAACGTAAGCCCGCCGCTTCACGATCATAGCGCCGTAGGCAAACAGCCCCATATCGTCCAGCCCCAGGGCATCAGCAAGCTCGTCTACACGTTTCAGCTCGGCATCACGCCACTCGCCCCGGGGGCACCGCAGCACCGGGAGAAGCTGGACAACCTTGTCCCGGCACCATTGGGAGACGCCACCACGCATGGCCTGGCGAAGGGCGGCATCACGCCCCTCAACCATGTGATCAGGCCACTCCGCGTCGGTCAGCTTTACGCAGTCAAAGTAGCCCACAGCAGCGCGGCCTCCTCAGCCGATACGCGGGTACGAACCTCGACCGGGCCCGCGGCGACGACGTACTCGCCCGTCAGGTGATCACGGAACGCACGCGCAGCGCCATGCGTCGGGTGCTCAGGCAGCGCAGGAGCAGCACGGGACAGCTCCTGACCCGGGGCGTAGTTGATCGGTGGCTCACCGGCACGCGCAATGGCCTCGGCCTGACCGTCATAGCGCAGACCGTAGCCGCCAGGCTGAAACACGGGATTTTTGTCTTTCGGGTATAAGCTCATTTTTTAACCTCTAATCTGTTTGTTTAGTCGCCACAATGGCATCAAGGGCACGGGAGAAAAGGTGCTGGTCGAGCAGCTCATTGGCCTTCTCGATGCCCGTATCCGTCAGCCCGCGCCGGTTGTTCCGCAGCGCAGCACCGAAGCGATACAGGGACGGCTCATGCAGCGCGAACGCGGGCGGTTGCCCCGCCTTAAGCAGCAGATCCTGGAACAGCGCCAGCTTCGCCGCCTCCCCGTCGAACCGCTCACCAGGTCGCGCCTCGATGATCGGCATGACAGCCAGCAGCGCCAGCCGGTGCCCCTTCGAGAAGCAACCACCCAGCAACGGGAGCCGCGTCTTGCCCTGCAGGTGACGCGGCAAGCCTTTTACTCGTCCCAATTGATACCCCGGGCAGCAGGACTGAGAGGAGCAGCAGCGGCAGCGTTCAGCTGCTGCCTTACCGATTCCATGCCCGCAGCACGAGCCTCAGGAGGCAGGTGACGCGAAGCAGCCAGCGCATTGTCGAGCGCCACCGCATCGGCGGCAGACACCACACCAGAGGCGCGAACCTCCTGCAGCAGCTGCGCGTCGGCGATCTGGTTCAGGCGGGCGTTATGGCACGCCACCACACCAGGAGCGACACCAATGGTCAGCGCACGCTGATCCAGCACGGGTGCATTCGCGTCGCCATTGCCGACCGCAGCCAGCGCGTCGCCCGGGTTAAGGGACTTGGTCAGAGCCTGTTCGTCGCGCAGACGAGCAACCAGTTGATCGAACATGGACATCACAGCACCCCTCTATTCAGGTGAGGCATACGCCCCGGACGGAGCATCTCGATCTGGCCGTAGTTCGACGACAGAAGCGCCAGCTCAGGAGCCGGAACGAATGCACGGTTAAAGCGGTTTTTGTCGCCGTCATGCACAGCCAGAGCACGCAGCTCGTTAAGCAGAGCCAGCTCAAGAGCACGAGCCCGGGCGATACGGCAGGAGCAGATCAGCTCGTCAATGGCACCCTCGATCTGATGCACGGCGGTGTTCATTTGCGCATCGAGCGCCCCCACCTCCCGGCTCTTAATATCCACCGCAGCATCGGCGGCTTGCACGTCAGCGCGGATCTGGTCGACAACCAGCGCCAGCATCGCATCACGGGGCTCGGGCTCGTTGCCAGCCAGCAAAGCATCACGGGCGGCGGCGATACGCGCCTCAGCATCAACCAAGCGGTCATGCGCAGCTTCGGCGGCTTCCTTCAGCTTACCCAGCTCGAAGTTGAGCACACCGATCGCGCTGGCCATCTCGTCACGCTGCCTCATCAGGTGAAGCAGGGACGCAACAGCAGCATCATCGCCATCCAGCGACGGCACAGGGAGATCAGACAGTTCAGGGAAGGCAGAGCATGCCTCAGCGAGCACGTCTGCAAGGTAGATCCGGTTTGCGCCCTCGAAATCGACGGGGGCGATTTGTTCGTTTTCCATAGTTCTCTCTCTCAATTTAGCCGGAACGGCTACGCCTATCGTTGCGTCACGACAGGTCTGGAGCCAGCGCGGGAGAGTAGAACCGGTAGGCGGCGCGGCCTTGCCGCACCCCAAAGGCGGGGCGTCGAAAGCGGCACCTTTAGAGTACACGCCACCTGAGCAGGAAAACGCCGCAAAAAAGACGCGATATTTGCATCTTATAAGTTGAGATGAGTAGGCTTACTGTGCATTATGGTGACAGGGAAGTTTAAGAGGACAACCAGCATGATCACCAACACCACCGCCGTCGCCTACATGCGAGCGAGCACCCAGGAACAGGACGCGAACCGCGCCCGCGAGGAGATCGCCCTCTTCGCCAAAGAGCACGGCATCACCATCCGGGGCTTTTACGCGGAGAACGTGTCCGGCACCTACCTGGAGCGCCCCGAACTCAACCGGCTACTGGAGGAGGCCAAGCCCCACGACATCCTCCTCCTTGAGAAGCTCGATCGCCTGAGCCGCCTCAGCGCCGAGGAGTGGAGCCTCCTGAAAGAGCGCATCCGCACCAAGCGCCTCCGCATCGTTTGCATAGACATACCGACCACCCTCGCCGTCCTGCAGGGAGGCCAGCCAGTAGGCGCGGGCGGGTTTGACGTTCGCCGCGTGGTACTCGACGCCCTGAACGACATGCTGCTCGACATCGCCGCAGCATGGGCGCGGGACGATTACGAGACCAGGCGAAAGCGCCAGCAACAGGGTATCGAGAAAGCGAAGAAACTCGGACGGTTCAAAGGGAAACAGAAAGACGAGGAGCTGCGGAGCAAGATCCGCACCCTGCTGGACACATCGAGCATGAGCCAGAATCAGATCGCCCAGCTGATCGGCTGTTCACGGAACACCGTGAGCCGGGTCGCCAGAGGCGAGTAAGAGAGAGCGCGGCGGCAAAGGTGGCTCCAACCGCCTAACCGCCGCAACCCCAGCCCCGCGATAGCCTGAGGAGGTCAGCGGGGCATCAACCACCCAACGAAAGGAGCTGACATGCAGAGCATACAGCAGACAACCCCTGCCCGCTACCCGGGCCTGAGCATTGAAAACGGAGAGATTCGCCAGCACGGAAAGCAGCGCCACTGCGCCGCCAACCGTAAAGGCCAGTACCAGACCACCCTGCGCGACAGCGCCGGTCGGTACCAGACGGTCAGTATCCTCAGCCTTTACGCATGGGAGGCATGATCATGATCCCAGGCAGAACGCAGATCCTGAAAGCCACCGCCGACATAGCCAAGGCTCTCGGTACTGACACCGCCGATGTAGAGCGCCACTTCCTGCAGCACGCCGTCGTCCTCGCACGGCTCCGGCAGGAGGGAAAGCGCCCCCGCATCAAAGCGTGGATGGCAGAGAACATCGGCACCCCGTCAGCGATGTAAGAAAAACTTAAATGTTAAGGTAAAACAACATACGGTTTTACTTACGCATTAACGAAAACCATACACCCGGGGCGCGAGGAGCGCCCCCACAGGACACAGCATGAGAACCAAGGCCATCATCGCCGCAGTCCTTCTCGCCACCGCAGGAACCGCCGCAGCCGCACCAGTCGCCACGACCTACATCTGCAACGACGGGACATTTATCCACCTTAACGAGCAGAATGGCAGACTCACCGCCAGCTGGCGCGGTGCCGACATCCCCGTCACCAAGATCGAGACAGGCAAGCTAACCGCCAGCCTCAACGGTGAGCAGGGCAGCTCAACACTGCAGCTCGTCGTCGGGTACAACACCACACCCAACCCGATCGCTATCATTACCACCGTCGTCAACGGCAGCATGAACAGCCAGAGCTGCAAGCCAGATACCGCAAGCAAGCATATCGACCTGTAACGCAAGGAGAGAGAAATGGCATTTGAAAACATCGAGCGCCGGTTCCAGAGATGGAAGGTGATCATGGTTCCCGGAGCGAAGTCATACGAGTCATGGGATGAGATGGTCACCGGTGAGAACTTCCCCGAGGAAGCCCGGTACAAATACAAGAAGCACCGCACCAAGGCGATCGACCTCACGCTGAAAAACCCAGACTACGTCCACACCATGTCGGAGAACGGGATCACAGTCAGGTACCGGCTCGAACGATGGCGCTAACCCTACCCAGGAGCGCGGCGAAAGCTGCGCCCCTACCGGTCAGAAAGCACGCTCCCACCAGAACGCACCAGAGCCATTCTAAGCGCCTCAACCCCGAATCAACCCAACGACACGGCAACACCCCATTTAACCCCGTGTACCCCCTGAAAGTTAGGGCAGGATTTGACGAACCGGTAGGCGCGGCGATGCCGCCTAAGGGCAATGCACGGTGCCAACCATGATCCACCGTGCATAAACCACCCGCCAACCCCCGCCAGCACTGGAAACTGGCCCCATTTCCCTCCGGGCTTTTTTAGCTGGAGATCCGGCAGGTGCAAACCACGCACCGGTGAGAGCGACACCAGATCCAAACACGACACGCAAAGTGCATCCCCAGCGGGGTGCAGCTGCGGCGCGTCGATTTCCAGATGATCCACCCGTTCCACCCGATCCGGCACAGGTTCATAAATAGTAAAAAAAACAATTAATTGTTCAATTAGTGAGCATTTACCCCCTATTTAACCAATTTATTCATTTTTTGTATTTAATTAGAAATTAGGGTGGAACGGGTGGAACACAACGGTGAAAGCCTTTAAATACGCGGCATTAACTGTTCCACCCACGGGTGGAACATGGGTGGAACGGGTGGAACACCCGGGTGGAACAGGTGGTACAAAAACGGCGTGATGATCCACCCGTGATCCACCCGGGTGGATCAATAAAAAAAGGGGAGCATATAGCTCCCCTCTTACGGAAAAGTAACCCTTACACGACAGCTTGCGTTCGACGGAAGTAGCCACGAACTAACGCACCGTTTATGCGCTTCCTGCCAACCTCATAGCCCAATCGGGACATGATAGCCGCCATGCGCTGATGCTGCTTGTTGCTGGTATGGCCAATCATGAGCCCTACCTGAGAGAACAACGCCTTAGTCGGCACGAAGCTGGTCGGTTCGCAGTCGTCGACCCCGATCTTGAGCAGCTCGGCGATCTCGTCTTCCCACGGATCCTCGACGCGGAACTCGTCATGCACCTTACGCGCCAGCGTTTCAGCAGCCTCCCACATCACCCCATTCTCATTGAACAGGTGGAGCGCCTCAGCCCACAGCTGCGAGCGGTTTTTCTCGATGGCCGCGCAGTCCACGTCCCCGGAATTCATGGGCAAATAGCGGCGGTTCCCCGTCGAGTCATTGAGGATCTGCTTGTTGTTCGTGGTACCGATGAACACCACGCGGCGCGGGTTTCGCACCTTGAACTCTTTAAATTTCGGCACCCACTCGTCGTGGGCAGCGGAGAAGAACGCTTTCACCGATTCGGAGTCGCGCCCGTGGAGGCCGCGCAGCTCCTCCAGCTCGCCAATCAGGCACCCACGCATACGGCGCACTAGGGAGTCGTCCTTGTCGTTCAGGTTGAAGCTGGAGTAGGAGTCAGGGAATGGCGACATAAGGCGAACGCCCGTCGATTTGCGGGCACCCTGTCGCCCGTACAGCAGCGGAACCATGTCGGCCTTGATTCCGGGATTCATTACGCGCCCGGCAAGCGCCGTCCAGGTGTAGAGGCTGACCGCCGCCAGGTACTCGGGATCCCCTTGGCATTTGAAGCACCGCTCGAAGAAGTAACTGACGCGAGGTTTGCCGTCCCATTCCTGAGCCGTCAGCCAACGCTGGGCGCTGTCGAATTTGTTCTCATCGCAGACGTAGAACATGGCGTCGCGGGCATTGTCCTTGGTCACCTTCTCAAAGTCGGCAGCAGCGAGGCGCAGACGCAGCTCGGTAACTAGGTTGTCGGACAGCGGGTACCATTGCCCGTTCACGAACGCCCCCTCCTCCGCAAAGAACTCATCGAAAGCGAGCTGGATGCCGGTGACGGAATGGCAGCGCATAGCGGCGACAACGTTCTCAAGAGAGGACGAGTAGCGCCCCTTCCGGTAGTTGATCTCCAGCTCCACGGGAAACGCGGTAGTCGGGTATTTTTTTTGTAGAGACGGGCGTCCCACCTTGGCAGCGGCGATCGGCGTTACGTTGTCGGCAGCAGTGCCGGAATTTTCATCAATTTGTGACACGCAATTACTCCTTTAAAAACGTAGGAGTCGGCGTCAGGCGGGGGCTTACGAGGGAAATTCACACTTGCGCGATCTTATCGACGTGATACAATTCTCAGCGAGGATTTGAGAATCACCCAACGTGATGTATGATTTCCTTCGAGTTCGTCCCGTTAAGACACTGACTCGAAACTACGGGGTTTAACCCCGGCAATCAAAGCACCCGGCCAGGTGCTTTTTTTGTATCCGCAGATCACCCAACACGATCCACGAACGACGATCAGCTTAACCGATCCTAACCCTTCATGCCACTGAACGGCGACCGCTTATCGAGCTGTCGTGATCGCGCCGCGCTTTTATCCACTGCAACGTCAAACTGTCCACAGGGCTTGTCCACAGGCACCAGAGAGGCGAGCCGAAGGGCTCGACCCGTACCGGTTATGCAGCACACGCGCAACACGTCGAAATAGACGCGAGGTTACAAACGTGTTTCAATCGGTGGCACCAGACAACACAGGAGCAACACGGATGCAGCGCAAAAGCCCGACATTCAGCCTACGTCTACCCGCCGACCTGCTCGAGCAGACGAACGAGCTGGCCGAGAAAACGAACCGTACCCGCACCGACGTGATTACCGACGCACTCCGCGCATACCTTGGCATACCAGAGCCGCAGGGGGAGAGCGGCAACCGCCTCGACCTGATGGTGGAGCTGCTGCAGGACATCTCGAATACGCTGAAACACAACGTGCTACAGAAGCCAACAGGACGCGCTACAAGGCCACGGGCTGAAAAGCTGAGTAGTAACTCATCTGAAACACAAGGCGCAGCACAGCGCCCCGCTGGCGCTGAAATTTCGGGGCATTACGACGAGGCCGAGGTGATGGCCACCATACGGCGCATGAGGGAGGAGCAGCGCGATCGGGGATTCCGCTACGACAACAAAGCTATCGCCCAGGCGCTGAACGAGGCAGGGCTCCTGCAGTCGAACGGTCGCCCATGGAACAACGACCGCATCAACACGGTGATCACCCGCCGGATGCCTGACCTGAAGTAACCGGTAGCGCGGCAGCCGCCGCCCAGGGCAAAGGACTGATCGCAGCCGGCCCCGGCGTTTTAGTGCGAGGCACCCTGCGCCGCTTGCAGCAAGCCAGCCTCAACACCCAGCCCAAGGCCGATCAGGCGATCGAGCTGTTGGGCGAGGTCGAACGCGGCAGTAGCCTGCAGCTGCGTGGCGTAGATCACCCCCGCCGTCTGCAGGAATTGAGCCAGCACAGCCGGGTGAGCAGCGGCATAGCCCTCGCCGAACATGGCGTCCAGCTCGACGATAGCCTGAGAGACGAGGAAAGCGGATTGTGAGAGCGCCAGGTCGGCGACGGTGGTGGTCTGGTCGGTCATGGGGAGATCCTCAAATAAAAGCCCGCTGAAGCGGGCTGGGCACAACGAGAGAGAAAACTGGTACCACTACAGGCTCGCGTCACGCGCCTCCCGAAACAAGCCCCGCAGGTACTTGCGACCCATCTCGACGCCGTGACGCGCCAGCAGATCGAACGGGTCGTAGCCGTCCACGCCCTCGGCTCCCGGTACCGCCGACAGGTCGATCACCCGGGCATTCGGGATAGCCTGATCGATAGCCAGATCCTGCCCGCCAATGTCCGGTACCAGTACGAACGGGTGGCCCCCCATAACAAACTTATTCAGCGACTGCACCGTTGCCCCGAAGTTACCCACCGACATCGCGCAGACCACCGGGAGCTTGCCGCCAATCAGCAGGGAGAGCGCCAGCCCCGACATGAACCCCTCGCAGACCACCACAGGAGCCCCGGAACCGACAGCATCCAGATCGAACGGGTAGAACAGCCCCTCACGCGGCGCATTCTTGAGCCCGCGCTTCTCGCCCAGCGAACCCGCCGCCTCCGGGTTAGCCCGACCGCAAATCACCTCGACCGACATCTGCTCCAGCCGCAGGGACTCATTCACCCCGTACAGCGGCACCAGGAGCGAGCTGTTCCAGTACACCTGACCGATTACAGGCAGGAACGTGCGCCAGTCCGAGCACTTCACGTCATCCGGGCACGGCAAAGGGAGACACGCCGCCCGCTCTTTGGCTTGCCAGTACAGCGCAGCACTCCCTGGTTTGGTTGCGCGATGCAGCAGCATCCGCGCCCTACCGGTTGCCTTAATGCGAGCCTCCGTCAGCTTCTCCGCAGCAGCCGCCGCACGTTCCCGTAACGCAACCAGATGCGCCTGGCGAGCCGCCAGCTCGTCCTCGGACGGCTCACGCACAGCAATACGCCCCGCGGCAACGTCAGCAGCGACCCCGGAGGAGCGCAGGAACGCCCCAGCAGCCGCCAGCCGGTCGAGTTCATCCAGGTCACGCAGCGCCGACACCAACATAGCCCTGTCGCCCTTTCCCGCATTCACACCACGCGCAGACCACTCCACACAGGTCTCCAGCGGATCCATCCCCAGCAGTTCACACCAGCACGCCAGCGTGCGAGCCTGAGCCAGCCAGCCCATAACCGACGGATCCGGGTCTACACGCGCCAGCGCCGCCGAGAACACCGCGTGGTCAAAAAGGTAATCTCGTCTCTCGTTCACCATAATCACATCCCCCGTTCTTTGCGTTCGGAGATCATCCGCGTGGCCACCCGGTCAGCCTCCCACCAGTACCCCTTTGCGTCGCGCCCGTCCGGCAGAGGAAAGGTGCCCGCCTTGATCCAGCGATCGAGCTGACGACGGGACACACCCATCAGGTCGCAGATCGCGCTTGCACGAAACTTCATGGAACCCCCTGTAGAAAAGCCCCGCCGTGAGTGGTCGGGGCTTTGAGTGATGACTATTGCGATGCAGTCCTTATGGGCTTATCGCCGGAGCGACAGGGCTGCGCCATTCGCGCTTACTCGCTTTTCACCAGGTGGAAGTGCGCCACCGGAAGTAGACCGAAGTCCAGGCACCCGAGCGATCCGGGCCATGTTTATCCAACTGCTATTGGATGGTGTCTGTTTTAGACTCGTTTTAGACATTTTACAAGTTCTATTTTTCAAAGAATCCAGACGTGGAGCGGCTTGCGCGTCGATTTCGACGCATTGCGTTTTAGACACGTTTTAGACATTTAACCCCAAACGTCGTGACGCCAGCATGAGGAGGCTTACAACAGAGAGAGATAACTATGGCTATCAAAATTCCGGTCTCGGCGCAGTTCGACGCTGCCGACCTCCAACAGCAGATCAAAATGGTCAATGACCAGATCCGCATTCTGGCCAGCCAGGTAGGTAACGCCAACAAGCAGAAGTGGGAACCCATCAACCTCAAGAGCAAGGACGACCTGCAGGGCTTCATCAAGCAGATGGACTTGCTCATGAAGAAACAGACTGACTTTGCCACCAAAATGAAACAGACCGGGCAGGGCGGTAACCCCCTGTTTGCCGACTTCAAGAAAATGGCCGAAGGTCGCCTCGGAGAGCAAATCAAGTACATGGAGAGCGTGCTGGGGTGGGCGGGCGTAGAGTTCAGCAACCTGCCAGCACCAAAGCCCCCCAAAAAGCCGCCTGTCGTGCCCCCAGCGCCTCCGTCGCCGCCAGAACCCGCGTGGCGCAAAGAGCTGGGGAGACAGGGAATGAGTGGCCTCCACAGCATCCTCGGCAATGCCGGCCCTATTGGCGGTACTATCAGCAACGCCCTGAACACCGGTATGTCTTCCGGCGCGAGTGCGGGCATGGCGGGTCTTGTCGGCGGTCTGGCGGCGCTGGGCGTCGGCAAAATTATCGGCGCTATCGCTGATAAGATCGGACAGGCGCAGGACAACGCCATTGGGCTGGATAAACTGTACCGCCAGGTCGGCGGCATGGTGGCGTACAGCAACCTGCGGTCAGGCGTCGGCGACATCGCCAACCGTCTCGGCATGAACAACGCAGACGCGATCGGCATGGCGTCTACCTACACCCGCGCATCCAATCTGCGCCCCGGCATGAACCTAGGGACAGGGCTACTGGTAAGCGGCGGGCTGGCACGCGGTTACGGACTCGATCCGAACAGTGTCGCCGCCTCCTTTGGTTCCCTCGGAGCGACAGGCGTCACTAACAGCGACCAGAGCATCCGTCGAACCGGCATGATGATGGGGGAAGCAATCGCCAAGTCTGGCGCGTTTGCACAGGCTGGCGATGCAATGACGGCGATCACCGACTTTGCCAACACCCAGGCACGCATGAGCCTGTCACAGCCAAATATCGCCGGGTACGGCGGCGCACTGGCCGGACTTATGAGTTCCGGCGTCCCGGGCATGGATCTGCAGGGAGCCGGTAGCCTCTTAAACCGCATGAACGGAGCCGTCATGCACGGCGGCAACATGGGGGAAGCGTCACAGGCATTCAGCGCCCGTCTCGGACTGCGCCGGGGCATCAATGACCCGATGGCGCTCCAGGCACTGCAGGAGGGGGGAGCGTTCTCCACCGTCAGCAGCATGCTGGGCAAGGGGAGCCTCTACAACCAGACCACCGGCAAGAGCTTCAGCGGCAACGAAACC
>OMGS01000849.1_pt1 | contig 12667 bp, 7 predicted proteins | sample 1646081 | NCBI WGS metagenome assembly OMGS01 (sample SAMN05578591, study PRJEB25193) | human gut metagenome | biome: Human Microbiome; feature: human-associated habitat; material: feces | host: Homo sapiens | place: USA:Birmingham | reverse complement strand
CAACCGCCCGAAAGATGCTGGCCGACGGACTCCCCATCGATGTCATCCGTAAATACACCGAACTCTCGGAGGAGGAAATAAAAAAACTGGAGCATTAACAGACTCATTATAGAACCGCCCGGACAGTTTCCCAAGCGTCCATTCGTCATGGAAATCAACCATAACGGCTTTCCTGTAAGCACCAAAAAACGGCAGGCACCGGGGTACTGCCCGGAGGCTGCCGGTCCGCCAAAACGAGCCGGCACATATCATGGAGAAAAGTATAATAGGACAATCCTAACCCGACGCTTTTCAGACCGGCAAATCATCCACAACAGGTTAGTTTATCTATTGGTTAATTGGGCGCCGAAGCAACGGCTTCGCCTGGAAAAGAAGGCCGGCCACCGCTCAGAATATTCAGGCGGGTAAGGAAGTCTGCACGATAAGAGGGACCGATAGGAAAATCATGTTGGGCTATCCGTACCGTATTGCCAAAGAATGTTTCGATATCGTAGAGGCTGACGACATAGCTGTGATGGAGCCGGACAAACCCCAAAAACGCCTTATAATCATTTCGACTATAAGGCGTTTTTATTTCCCCGACTACCCCAAGGGCAGCCAAAACTAATAACACAATCCGTAATTACCGCCGGTAGCTCCACGCACAATCATATTTTCGGTAAATGTGGATGCGATATATTGCAAATCCACCACTTTTCCATTCCCGCTAAACTGGTACTCGGGAAGGCTATTTCCCTGGGGTACTCCCCCGACCATGTTAAACAAACGGAGCGTATAATCATTATTTCCTCCCGTTGTCCCGATCACCAAATAATCTTTCGTGTAATCACCCCCATAAGGACGCCAGTATTTATTCGCCACATAATAAACCGTCTCTCCCGCCTGCAATCCCGGAACAGACACAGGAACCTCGATATTATTCGTCAAAGAATAAGCATACAAGACTCCATCCGTCACGTAGTAAATCATCGGAGTGTTCGACGCACACACCGCGTAAGTCGTTGCCCGGGCAAAGTTCGTGTTACCTGCAAACACTTGTACCTCCTGCACCGGATTCGTTGTCCCGCCATGCTTCAATTTATACAATTTCCGCTCTCCTCCCGATGATTCAAACACAGCATACGCCACGTTTTTGAAAGAGGTATTCGCCGTATTGTACAACATCCCCATATACAACATTTTATCCTTGATACCGTTTGGCTGATACGATGAAGCATTATTCTCGTACACAGAAACCACCCCGTTGGAATTCACAAACAAAAAACGACCGTTCAACTCATCCCAGTACATGAACCCCATTTTCTGCCGGTCGTAAACAGCCCATTTCGAGGCTCCCCGGATAGTATCCGGCACTCCCATGATCCCGCTCCCGTTAGTATTCGCTCTTACGCTGTAAACACTGTTTTCAGAGAAATACATGGTCCGGAAAAAACCTCGTGCCAAACGTCGGGGATGTTCTTCTTCTACCCCGTAAAACATAGATTCTTCGTCATGTACCGTGACCAGATCGGAAGTACGCAACAGACACACGCTTTCCTCCGTCGTGATTCCCAACACATGTCCCTTCGTCCGCTCTTGACTGTTCGGATCTACATAAGGAGTATTCATCAACTGCGCCAACAACAACGGTTTACCTTTCAATGCCTCGCCCTTCATCGAAACGAAAATATCTCTCGCCATTTCAAGCGAATCGGAACTGAAATCCAAATCCGAGTTTCCATCCGGTGTCTCTTTCAAAATATAAAATCCTCTGGAAAATTCCGATTCCACCCGAACCGACGCGGAAGCATACACTGCATATTGGTTAGCCGTATTTTCCACTTTCACCGTCAATATGTAATTTCCAGGTTCTTCCGAAACCAAATAGCTCAAATCTTTTTCCCGGCCAATCGTATCTACCTCCACGGCTGATATGTAATCCACCTTTCCGCTGTTAAAAATAAACCACGTGTATTTCAAATCGGAAGATGCATATTCTGTTTCCACCGTGATAGGAATGATCAACGAATCCAATAATCGCCTGGGATGATAGATCGTATTCATCCCATTTATCTGTATAGAAGGAAGTGGTGAATAATCATAATTCCCCTCGTCTTCATAACAGCCTTGTATCAATGCCAAAAGCATGATAACCCCTAATATATATCGTTTTGCATTTTCCATATACCTACATTTTAATTTTATTCACCAATCTTCAATTCCGTCCCGTCCGACCTTTTCAACGGTTCCTCTCCCCGGTTCGCCCGTGCAGCATTTTCTTGTTTCAAAGCTTCCTGCAGCCGACTCACCAAATAATTCATGTAATTTACATCATAATCCGGACCCAAATCATCCCAATATGTCATTGTCGGTCCCCAATCCGTGTTCAAATATCCTTTCGTGAGTCCCAGACTCGCGATATACTCGTCATCCCACTTTTCTCCCGTCGCGTCAATCAGGAATTGATGTAACACCGGATCATATATACCGATTTTCGTGTTCAGCGTTGCATCTTCCGCTGTCGCCCAAAACGAAGGACGATCCAATTGATCCGTCACCCAAACATATATACACTTGGGCAATACGAAACCCGGAACGAAATACTCGTTCTCCCCGATAGCAATCTCTATCAACACCTTATCCGTTTTCAACGAAACATCCCGTTTCAATACCACGGGAAGTTCGGTTCTCGTCTTCCCTGCAGGGATAATGTAACAGGAATGCAAAGCCGCATCATCAAAAGCCACGAAATGTTTGCCGGCAACAGCACAAGAATCCTCCACCGGCAATTGGACCAATTTTACCGGACGGTCATAGTCTACCACCTTGCCTATCGTTTTCAACGGGATCCACACGGTATCCGTTTCCGCCTGAGGTCCGGAATAAATAAATGTACGGTACACCAGGGTATCTGCTGAATTTTCCATATCAAAACCCAACCAACAAGTATCCACGTTATAAGGAGTCAACTCCTCATCGCAAGCCGCCAACAACACGGACGACAACATCCATAATATCAGAAATTTATTTTTCATACGATTATCATTTTAATCATTACTTTCCCGTACCCGGATCATATTCCGAATCCGGAAGGGGTAAAATATATTCCGCTTCCCCGACTTCCGCAGCCCCCCAAAGCATCTTACGAATTCCTTGACGCTTATAGGCATAAAACAGATGTCCCTCAGCATAAAATTCCCGGCGAATCTCCTCCAGTACAAAGTTTTTCACGCTGGTAAGGTCCGTAAAATACGCCGACACATTCACATTGCGAGCCGCCATGTAATCCGCATATAAGCGATTTGCTTCCTCCAGGTCTGTTGTCGTTTCCAACAAAATCAAGTACACTTCACTCATCCGCAACACCGGTACAATCTGCAATTTCATCAACAGGACATTGGCACCATACTCCTGCCCGGCATCATAATAATACTTTTTCACGCAAGCATAATTATAATTACCATTCGCATCAGGAATACTCGTGTTCCAAGAGTTAGCATAACCGGCATGCGTGGTAATATCCTGCCCCTCATAAAGTTTGTCGCGCATTTCTGCGGAAATAAACAAATTCGTGCTGGTCAACCGGTCACTACCTACCCCGGTCACGCCTATCGAATAGTCAATCAATTTATGATTGCTCAGTGCGAACAGACATTCGGAAGGTGCGGCATAATATTGCAAATTGAAATCCGCCATGGAACTCAAACTCACCGGCATGACCGTGTACACCGCTTTCGCCGCCTCGTAAGCTTTCTTCGTCTGCCCTGTGTAAAGATAAAAACGGGCCTGTAAGGCTTTCACCGCATAATAATTCAACCGCAATCCCCGGAAATCCAGAAAATCATCCTCCTGCCCGCTATATGTCAGCGAAGTACTGATCACCGGATCCACACTCAGGGCATTTTCAGCTGCCAGCAGATCACTTTCCAATTTCCCGCAAAAAGCCGCATAATCGTAATACCTTGGTAAATTCTTGAACGACACGTCTTCCGAGTATGGCAACGTCACCTTGCGTACCGGATTTTGAGGCATCTGCCCGAAAAGCCGCAACACGTCCAAATGACAGAAAGCCCGAATGGCAAACGCCTCTCCCTGCAAGACCCGAAAAGCCACGGAATCCTCGATACAATCCCCCCCATGTTCCAAATGCCTGAGCACGGAATTAGCCTGCACGATCACGTTGTACAGACCGCCATATATACCGGAAATCACACTTTTGGCATACGTGTTTTCATACTCGTACCGAGCCAAAGCCAAATCCGCGTCCCGGGTTGAACCGGACAGATCCCACAACTGTGCCAATGACTCAATATGCGACATCGTCAACCCCTCCCCATACAAATCCCGGTCCTTCAACTTCACGTAACATCCCGTCAAGGCATCCTTAAACCCTTCATACGTCGTATACATATCCTCTTCTTCCGTTTGTCCCTGGGGCTTCACATCCAGCCAATCGTTGCAAGAGGAACACAAGATCCAAAAACATAAACTGCAAACAATATATTTTTTCATATACGCTTCATTTAATCAAAACAATAAAGAAATATTCAACCCGACGTTACGGGCAAACGGATAGGAAGTACCGCGCTCCCGCTTCACGGAAGAGAGGTAAAAAAGATCGGACATATTCAACGAAAAACGCATATTCTGGATTCCCCATTTTTGCAAATAAGGGGTATTCAAATCATACTGCACGCTAGCCGACTGGAGCGAAAATACATTATCCGGCATCACGAAACGGGAAGTCATTCGCGTCTTTTCATTACTGATGCCCTTGAAATAGACCTCATCCCCCTCCTGCATCCAGCGGTCCGACCACACCCGATTGTCCACATTGCCCGTTTTGATCGTGGAGGGAGTCACTTCCACTTTATCCAACAAGGTGGAATTATACTGCTTTCCTCCCCAATGAAAACCGAAAGAAAGATTCAACGTCATCCCCTTGTAAGAAAACATTACCCCCGCATTACCTTGATACAAAGGGTCGCTCACGCCCATATACACTTTTGCCGAAGGTTTCCACTCGAAGGTGGGCTCCCCGTCTTTATCCAAAAAGATTTCCTTGCCGCTACTCGGGTCTATCCCCAAAGAGCGTACCGCATAAATCGAATTTTGCGAACGCCCTTCGTAATAAAGCGTGTTCACATCCACGTCGTCCATCAACATTTCTTCAGTTTGGCGTTTTAAATCATCCGACAGTTTGGTGATCTCATTTTTATTATAAGCCAACTTGCCGGACACCATCAAACTCATCTTCCGTTCCGTATCCCGAATAATATAACCGCTCACGGACATCTCGAAACCGGTATTTTTCACTTTCCCGATATTTTCCATATAAGAAGAAAAACCGGTTGCCAACGGAATATCCATGGCAGACAGTAAGTTATTGGTCAACTTCGAGTACACATCCAGACTTCCTTTCACCCGATTGTTCAACACGGAAAATTCCATCCCGAGGTTGTATTGCGCCGTCACCTGCCATTTCAAGTCTTCATTTCCCAATCCCATCAAATAAGCACCACCCCAGTAGGCGTAGCGATCATCGTCATAATACTTGAACATAGGCAAAGCCTGATAGGCAGAGAATTTTTGGGAACCGGTTTCACCATAAGACAGGCGCAAACGTAAGGTGTTCAGGTATGGATTCTCTCCCCAGAAATGCTCGTTATGCACGTTCCACCCCAGACCGGCACTCCAGAAGGTTCCGAAACGCTTGTTGGAGCCGAATTGCGAACTACCATCCGTACGCAACGATAAATCAACATAGTAGCGATTATCATACACGTAATTGACATTCCCGACCAGCCCGAGTCGACGGGTCGTATACTCCGATGCGGAAGGCATATCATTTTCCGCGTAATTCAATGCATTCCCTATAAACGGCCTATCGTTCGTGAATCCCTCCATCGTAAACCCGTAGGAATTGCTGTCATTTTGAGCGATGGAAGCGTCCAAACCGGCATAGAGGGAGTGTACCTCCCCGAACACTTTCGCATAGCTCAATGTCACGTTTCCTTCATACGTGTTCGCTTTCCCCGTGGTGTAGGCATACCGTCCTTTACGCAATACCTGATCTCCGGTGTAATCCTTAAATTCAGAGCTTTCAGGAGATTTGTACATGTCCGAAGTATTATTCGTGTGCGATATCCCGAATTTCCCCCTTAACGTCAGCTCCGGTGTCATTTTCCACTCGACGGAGAAATTGTTGATAATCTCCACGTATCCGCTTTTATCTATATTACCCAACGTGGCATCGTACAAAGGATTTTGGACCTGCGTTTCCCAGGCATCCCAACCGTCAAAATAACGGTTCAATTTTCCGTCATCCGTCCAAGGGGCATTATAGGGTTGCTGGCGGGCATAATCGCTGAAAGAGCCGTAAGGACTTTCCTCGCTTTTATTACTTCCTATACTCGTCTGATTCCTGAATGTCAAATTTTTATAACTATAAGATAAAGTCACGCCCCCACTAAACGTCTTCCGGCCCGAACCGATCATGGCCCCCTGGATATCTTTATATCCCAGGGAAGCAGACCAACGAAATTCCTCGCTTCCCCCTTCAAACCGCAGGTTATAGTTCTGCCCGACTCCAACGTGTAACGGTTGACTCAACCAATCCGTTTCCACGCCCTCCTCCACCGCTTTCAACCGCTTGTAATAAGCCTCTTTCAAAACGATATCCCTCTCGGGATTGGTTTCATGATGATACAGACCTGCGGCCCATTCCAAACTCAACTTATCCCGTGCATTCATTAAATCATACGACGTCAGATCAGGGATTTCCAATGTCATCCCGGCTTGCGCAAACACCCTCAATTTTCCCGCCTGCGGCTTTTTAGAAACAATCACCACCACACCGTTTGCCCCGCGAGAACCATAAATAGCCGTAGCCGCCGCATCTTTCAATATATTAATCGACTCGATTTCCTCCTCGTTATAATCCATCAATTTGGTTAACGATATTTCGAAATCATCCATAATAATCAAAGGTACATTCAAATCGTTTTTCGTCCCCTCGTTCAATTCTTTCAAATTGGTTGTCAACGACGAACTGCCTCGCACCGTAATATCCGGCAACCGGTTGGGATCGCTGCCAAATTCATTATTCTGCACGACATTGAACGCCGGATCGATATTTCGCAAGGTCTGCAACATATTCTGCCCCCGATAGGCCAAAATCTCCTCCTTTCCAATCGTGCTTACCGCCCCGGTATAACTCTCCCGGGCTTTTTTGAAAATACCGGTCACCACCACTTCATCCATTTGGGCAACGTCTTCCTGCATGACGATATTCAATTCCGGTTGTCCGGTATATTTTACCTCCTGCGTTTTCATGCCGACGAAAGAAAACACCAACGCCACATTCTCCACTTCGGGAAAATCCAACCGATATTCCCCCTCCACACCGGTTACGGCTCCGATACCCGTACCTTTCAGCATGACCGTCACCCCCGGCATCGGCTGTTCTTTTTCATCGACAACCCGTCCTTTCACCGTAACTCTGTTATAAACAGCATCGCTTGGGGAGTGCTCCTGCCGGGTACGGATAAGTATCCATCCGGATTCAATCGTATAAGTGAATTCCGTTCCTTTCAACAAAGTGTTCAAAGCTTCTTCAACGCTGACATTTTTCACGTCTATCGAATAAAGACCGTGTTGAGCCGTATCCGGAGTGTCGCGGAAACCGTAAGAAAGTCCCGTCTGCGCCTTTATCCCGGAAAGGATATGCGCCAAGGTTTTACCGGTCATTTTCAATGTCACTTTTTTATCCGTGTTTTGCCACACCGCATCGGCCTCTTCTTCCGGAGAAGCGGACGAGAGATTCGGGTAACACAGAAACGGAAAGAAAAACAAAAACAGGCCCACCACCCATTTATTCTTTCCGGAACGATTTATTATTTCTTTTTTTTTCATAAACTTGTGTAAGTTTTCGATGTAATGTTTCAATTATGTCTTAAACGGGACGACAAGGATACGGAACTCGCAAAATCGCACCTTGCCGGTATTCGAAAGGGAATCTTTCCTGGAAAGGTTCTCTTTCTTTTATTTTCTTACTCTATCCGATACACACCTCCTTCTTTTTTTACCGTTCTGCCCGTAATTTTCCGTAAAGCCCACACCACTTCGTCCAGGGATAGTTCTTTCCCGAATTCGAGGCTATACACTTCAACGGCAATTTCCGGTGCCACTTCTATCTCAACACCATACCATGCGGCAAGGTCGAAAGCAATCCGGTCGAGCCGCGCCCCCCTGTATTTGAAATTGTTTGTCAGCCACTGTATGTAATCGTCCGCATCCACCTCTTCCACCTGCAACTGCGCTTCACCGGAATCGTAACGGATTCGCTGGTTAGGACGGATTTTCGTTTCTTTACCGCCTGCCATCAAACCGATACTTCCCTCCACCAGTACCGCCTCCGTTACAGTCAAACGGTCGGAATAAAATAAATTAAAGCGCGTACCGTAAACAGTTACTTTGGTTTCACCTGCCCGGACGATAAAAGGACATCCGGAATGCGCCACTTCGAAATATCCTTCCCCTTTCAACTCCACTTCGCGTACCGAATCGCAAAAGCAGCCGGGAAACCGGAGTTCGCTGCCGGCATTCAGGACAACAGCCGAGCCGTCGGGCAATGACACCGAACAGGTATAACCGACCGGAATCACCACCCTCTCGTATACTACCGATTCTCCGGCAAGCAGTTCATCCGGCGGTAAGGTTTCCGCCGTCACGACGTAAGTATTTCCCGTCTCCCGCATCTCCAAAGCTCTCCGGTCTATCGTCTTTTCGTCCCGTTCCCGGAATACGGTCGGTACCGTCACTTTCTCCTCCCGGACATAGGTGCCCTCAAGAGAATACCCCGCCCGGTTCCCAACCCACGGATACAGGCACATTCCAACCAGAATTGCCGCCGCAGCCGCCACTGCGAGCCGGAGTATCCGGAGGCGGCGGCTCTTCGCCCGTTTCACTCCGCAGAGCCTCTCCTTTAACTTTCCGGCAGCCTTCTCCTGGTCAATACGGGCTATACGGTGCAAACTATCGAGCTGCTCCTCCAATGCCCCGGCCTCCCATACCGAATCCGGAACTTGCCCGGAACCAAATTCCTCTTGTGTCAGGAAACGATATTGTACAGCCTCGGCCTTTTTTATGGCCTCTTCGGCTGTTTTCACATAGGACTGTTTCATTTTATCCGAATTTTTATACTTATATCCGATTTGTTTGCTTTTTTTACCGATAAAACTCAAATATTAACATTCTATTAACACTTTATTTCCATTTTTTACCAGATTTTTCCGAATCCTATTCAGAAATCAGCTTATTATTTTCCAAACTTTTATAGTTTTGTATTGTTTAAAAGTGCAGAATCACTTATGCCCGATGCAAACAGACAACAAGACTTTCTCCTGTTATCGCGTTTCAACGCCCGCGATACGGAAGCTTTCGTGTCTGTCTACAAATTATTTTTTACCGAACTGCATCTTTATGCATCCCGTCTGTACAATTGCACCACCGTTTCGCCGGAGGATGCCGTACAGGATGTGTTTTGTTCGCTGCTGGAAAATAAGGGGACTCACTTCGAATCCCTGCTCAAATTGAAAGCTTTCCTTTATACCAGTATCAAAAACCGGTACAAAAGTTATTTAGAACACCGAAAAGTACAGGGCAAATATAAAACATATACAGAAACGGCTCAGACCTTTGCCTCTGAAATCACAGAAAACGAAGTGTACGCATTTTTGCAAAAATGTCTCGTCATGTTACCCGAGAATTGTGCCCAGGTTATGAACCTGTATCTTTCGGGTTACGAAATGGAAGAAATCGCCGGCCAGCTCAATCTGAGCCTGCAAACGGTATATAATACGAAATCTATGGCTATCCGCCTGTTAAAAGAAAAATTCGGGAAAACGAACTTTATCAACCTGCTGTTTTGTTTTCTTTGCAAAGTCAATGCTACATCCCCCACACGGTAATCGTCCGCCCGCCGTATTCCTCCCGACGGTGCCAGATCTTATCATCCCAGCTTACCCCTTTGTCCCGGTTGAAGACGATGAAATGGCCCTCGCTCACATCGCCGCAGCGGTCCATATACCACACTGTCTGCTCCAGGCCTTTAGCGATGGTCTTGTCCAGATCGCCACGCTTGATTTTCAGTTCCAGCACAATGCGTTGCACGGGGCCCCCGTAACCGTCCGTCAAGGGCTTGCGGATCAGCAAATCCGTACGGCCACGCCCCAATCCGTACTCCCGGTCGATGTACCCGCCGCCATTCACCACACGCTGCAGGAATGCCTGCAACAGCAACTGAGGGCCGCTCTCCTTGTAGTCGAAACGCTCGATCCAAGAATCCGCATTCTCACGGAAAAACTGCTGGAAATCCAAAAGTAATTTTTCCATATCGATGCTGTTGTCCGGGTTCATATACCACGCTGCCTGCTGGACCAGTCCGCTCTGAGTGGTCCACGTCAGTTCGCGGGGGATGATTTCCCTGTAGATGGCGTTCGCGATCCGACGGGGTTTATCCAGGGTGATCAGTCCCAAATCAGCGACATACTGTACATCATCCTGCGGCATCAGACTCTCTTCGGCATCCGTTTCGTTCGCCAGTATCGGACCGATAACACGGCGGACACGCTCTTCACGAAGTTTGTCGATCAGTATGTCGATATGTGTGTCACGGCGGTAGATGATTTGTTCCTGTGCACGGTATATCATTTCTGGGATGATGCGGATACTACGGTCGCGGTTTTCTTTCATGCGGCTCGTCACTTCGTAGCCCAGGGCATTCACCAGCCACGGCTGACCTTCCGTGGCCGTCCAGATCATCGGAAAACAGGATTCGTCGAATTCCTGGCCCGTAGCGGCGGTATGTTGCAGGTAGAGCGTACGGATCTCTTCACGGGAGAAATTGCCCAGGCGGAGGGATTCCGCTTTGATGTTGAACGCCGAACCGCCCGTAATGATGTCCTGATTCGAAAGTACGATACGGTAATCACGAACATCACGGACACCGCACAGGATGATGCTTTGAGGGAAATGACCCGGACGATTGGCATAACCGGAACGAAGCTGACGCAGGATGCTCACCAAAGAATCTCCCACCAAGGCGTCGATTTCATCGATGAAAAGCAACAAAGGACGGTCGAGCGATTCGCATAAACGGTCCAGATAACTGCCCAACAAATTGGAGGCTGCCTCTTCTTTTTCCAGTTCCAAACGCAAGGCCGACGGCATACCGGTGCCTACAACCCGCGAAGCTTCACGGGCAATCACACTGACCACATTCCGGTTCACTTCCTCCACGTTGTTCCGGGACGCCTGACCCACCTCGACATTGGCATAGACGGCATAAAACTCGCCACGGGTGTTCAGGTAATCACGCAAAGCCAGCAGGCAGGACGTTTTACCCGTCTGACGAGGAGCATGAAGCACAAAATATTTCCGCTGATAAATCAACGATTCCAATTCTTCCAGATCGATACGTGTCAACGGATCGATATTATAATGGATATCAGGCTGAATTGGACCTGCCGTATTGAAAAATTTAGGGACCTGTCTCATACTTCAGTGTTTAGGTGCAACAGTTGTGGCAAAGATAGTGAAAGCCGGGAGGAAAAGCAACAAACTGGTTTGATTGCTTTTACAGAACCGCATCCTATTTATACAAAGGTAAGAAAATTCATTCACTTTACAGCGGGAACAGGACGCTTTTATCCATTTAAAACTGGGGCATAGTTTTTAAGTGAATAGGGAAAATCATCTCCCCCTCTCCTCCTTGCCTAATTCAAAATTAATCCGTTCCTTTGCAGTATATAACACTGAAAACCATGGCCAATTACATCCGTTTCGACTGGGCGATGAAACACCTCCTTAGGGATAAAGCGAACTTTTCCGTACTGGAAGGGTTGCTGACCACCTTGCTCAACGAGAAAATCACCATCCGGAAACTTCTCGAAAGCGAAAGCAACCAGGAAAGCGAGTTCGACAAGTACAACCGCGTCGACATCCTTGCCGAGGACTCCAAAGGTACCCTGATTCTCTTCGAGATTCAGAACAACAACGAGTACGCCTATTTCCAGCGCATGTTGTTCGGCGTTTCCAAATTGGTCACCGAATACATCAACCGGGGAGAAGGATACGAGAACATCCGAAAGATATACAGCGTCAATATCGTCTATTTCGCCTTAGGCAGCGGATCGGACACCGTCTACCACGGACAGACGGAGTTCCGCGGCATCCATACCAACGAACTGCTCTGCCTCTCCCCTTTCCAGCAGGAGACCTTCAAGGCGACGGCAGTCAGCCAGCTGTATCCCGAATATTATATCCTCCGGGTCAACGACTTCAACAAATGGTCGAAAGTGCCGCTGGAGCAATGGATATATTTCCTCAACACCGGCGAAATCCCGGATGACGCCTCCGCTCCAGGCCTTCCGGAGGCTCGCGAACGCCTCCAGCTCGACCGCCTCAGCAAAGACGAGTTGAAGGCTTACTACCGCCACCTCGACAATGTCGTCATCCTCCGCGATAACATCTTCACGGAACGGGCGGAAGGAAGAGCGGAAGGAAGGGCAGAAGGGAGAGCGGAAGGAAGAGCGGAAGGAAGGGCAGAAGGAAGAGCAGAAGAACGTGCGGCAACCGCCCGAAAGATGCTGGCCGACGGACTCCCCATCGATGTCATCCGTAAATA
>OMGS01000848.1_pt1 | contig 12670 bp, 7 predicted proteins | sample 1646081 | NCBI WGS metagenome assembly OMGS01 (sample SAMN05578591, study PRJEB25193) | human gut metagenome | biome: Human Microbiome; feature: human-associated habitat; material: feces | host: Homo sapiens | place: USA:Birmingham | reverse complement strand
GCTTCCCTGTGTTCTGAGTGCGTACCGCGAGATTGCCACGCCTTGCTCCGCAAGGCTCGCAATGACAAGCTCGGGGGCCTGCTGCATCCGGAGGGACGCAGGGACAAACCTGCAAGCGCCTCCCTCCCGTGTCATGGCAAGGCGCGAAGCGCCCTTGGCTCTCCCTTTGGGAGAGCTGTCACCGAAGGTGACTGAGAGGGCATTGCAGGCGCTGCCGATAGGTTCAGGCCATCGCTAAAATGGCACGCACCTCCGACTTGTCATTCCGAGGAGCGAAGCGACGTGGGAATCTCAAGCAGGCACTTACGATTTCGCCGAAGGCTTCCCTGTGTTCTGAGTGCGTACCGCGAGATTGCCACGCCTTGCTCCGCAAGGATCGCAATGACAAGCTAGCAAGCGCCTCCCTTCCGTGTCATGGCAAGGCGCGAAGCGCCGCATTTTTCGAAAGGATCACATCATGTCTGACATCATTGCTGCCATTGCGACGGGGCGCGCGCCCTGCGCCATCGGCATTCTCCGCCTGTCCGGGCCCGGCTGCGCCGCGCTGACGGGCCGCGTTTTCACCCCGAAGCAGCCCTTTGCGGACGCGCCGGACCGCCGTCTCGTCCTCGGCCTGCTGCACGACCGGCAGGGGCGCGTCATTGACGAGTGCCTCGGCGTCGTGTGCCGCGCGCCGCACAGCTACACCGGCGAGGAGACCGTTGAGCTGCAGTGCCACGGCTCGCCCGCCATGCTGGCCGCCGGGCTGGAGGCACTGCTGGCCGCCGGAGCACGGCAGGCGGGACCCGGCGAATTCACGCGCCGGGCCTTCCTGAACGGCAAGCTCGACCTGACGCAGGCCGAGGCCGTCGTCGACCTCATTGACGCCGAAACGGCCGACGCCGCCGCGAACGCCGCAGGGCAGCTCGGCGGGGCGCTCAAGCGCGCCATCGGGCCGGTCTATGACGGGCTGACGGACCTGTGCAGCCATTTCCACGCCGTGCTCGACTATCCGGACGAGGACATCGAGGACTTCGGCGCGGCGGAGCTGAGCGGAGCGCTGGACCGCGCGGGCGCGGCGCTGCAAGAGCTGCTTGCGACCTATGAAAAGGGCCGCCACCTGCGGCAGGGCGTGCGCGCCGTGCTGCTCGGCAAGCCGAATGCGGGCAAATCGTCGCTGCTGAACCGGCTGGCGGGTTATGACCGCGTGATCGTCACGGACATCGCCGGAACAACGCGCGACACCGTCGAGGAGCCGGTGCGCGTCGGCCGCGTGCTGCTGCGCCTGACGGACACGGCCGGTATCCGCGAGGCCGGAGACGCCATCGAGGCCCTCGGCGTGGCCCGCTCGGAGCAGGCCGCGCGCGAAGCGGAGCTGGCCCTGTTCGTCTGCGACGCCTCGCAGCCCCTGACGGACGAGGACCGCCGCGCCATCGAAGCGGCCAAATGCGCCCCGCGCAGTCTGGCCCTGTGCAACAAATCAGACCTGCCCGCCGCCGTCTCGCCGGACGCGCTGCCGTTTGACACCGTTCTGACCGTCTCAGCCCGCACGGGCGCAGGGCTGGACGCCCTGCCAGCCCTGCTCGAGGGCTGGTTCCTCGGCGAAAACGCCTGTGACGGCTCCCTCCTGACCAACCCGCGCCAGTTCGGCGCGCTCGACCGCGCCTCCCGCGCCATCGCACGGGCGAAAACCGGCCTCGGCCTCGGCGTCACGCCGGACGCCGTGCTCACGGACGTGGAGGAGGCCATGGCCGCCCTCGGCGAGGTCACGGGCCGGACGGTCCGCGAGGACATCACAAATCGCATCTTTGAGCGATTCTGTGTCGGGAAGTGAGCGAATATGAAAGAAAAGATCGAGGAAATCTCCCTCTCCATGGAGCGCGGGCACCGGCGCATCCTGCGGGTGCTCGGCGCGCTGCTCGCCGTTGGCCTGTTTGTCCTGCTCTGGAAATGGCGCGGCCCTGCTGCGCTGGAGCCGATCGTCGAGGGCGGGCAGCGCAGGTGGCTGCTCGCCATTGGGGAGAGCATCGCCGTGTCGCTCGCGGCGCAGTGGGTGCTCTGCCTGCTGCCGTGGCCGCTGCTGGCCCTGTTCGGCCGAAGGAGGCCGTTCTGCTCCGTGTTTTCCCTGCGGCCGTGCGTCGGCTCGAATGCGGAGCTGGGCCGTGCCGCCGTGCTTGCCGTGCGGCTGCTCCCGCCCGTGCTCGTAGGCGCGGCGCTGTGGTTCGCGCTGGCGCGCGTGCCGCTCGTGTGGTTCTGGCCTGCGGCAATGGCCTGCTTCGGCTGCCTCAGCGCGGCGCTCGGCATGGTGTATGACGTTGTGCGCGTGCTGCAGGTCCCCGGCCGGGCAACGTTCTGCGACCTAGGCATTGTTATTCAGGTTTACCGGGAGGTATCGTAATATGCTGCAAACCCTGTTGGATTCCTGCGCAGCGCTCGGTGTGCCGCTGACGGCGGCGCAGGCGGAGCAGCTGTGCGACTTCGGCGCGCGCCTGCTCGAGCAGAACCGCGTTATGAATCTGACGGCCATCACGGAGCCGCAGGCCGTGGCGAAGCTGCACTTTGCCGACTGCCTCGCGCTGCTGCGCATCGTGCCGTTTTCAGGCAGGCGCGTCATCGACGTCGGCTGCGGGGCGGGCTTCCCCGGCGTGCCGCTGAAGCTCGGCGAGCCGAGCCTCGACCTGACGCTGCTCGACAGCCTCGGCAAGCGCGTGACGTGGCTGGAGGCGACACTGCGGGACATGGGCGTCCCGGCGCAGTGCGTCTGTGCCCGTGCGGAGGACTATGCCGCCAAGGCGCGCGAGCAATATGACATCGCGACGTCCCGCGCGGTGGCACGGCTGAACATTCTGGCGGAGCTGTGCCTGCCGTTCGTGAAGCCGGGCGGATACTTCCTCGCCATGAAGGCCGCCGCTGCGGCCGAGGAGCTGGAAGAGGCGAAGCGCGGCATCGCAAAGCTGGGCGGCCGCGTGGAAAAAACGGAGACCTACGACATCGACGGCGCGCCGCGCTGCGTCATCGTCATCCGCAAGGAGCGCCCGACGCCCCCGGCCTATCCCCGCCGCTATGCGAAGATCAAGCAGTCACCGCTGTGATTTGAAAGAAAGATGAGCGTAAATGAGCTATTTTGCAGGAAATTATGACATTGCCGTCATCGGCGCGGGCCATGCCGGGATCGAAGCCGGTCTCGCGGCCGCACGGCTGGGGCTGCAGGCCGTCGTGTTCACGATCAATCTGGACGCCGTGGGCAACATGCCCTGCAACCCGGCCATCGGCGGCACGGGCAAGGGCCATCTCGTGCGCGAGCTCGACGCCCTCGGCGGCGAGATGGGCCGCGCGGCAGACGCCTGCTGCATCCAGTACCGCATGCTCAACCGCGGCAAGGGCCCGGCCGTGCACTCCCTGCGCGCGCAGGCAGACCGCCGCCGCTATCAGGAGCACATGAAGCGCCTGCTCGAGCGCGAGCCGAACCTCTATCTCAAGCAGGCCGCCGTCACGGAGATCCGGACGGAGGACGGGCACGTCAGCGGCGTCGTGACGCAGCTCGGCGCGGAATACCGCGTGCGCGCCGTCATCGTCGCGGCCGGGACGTACCTCGACAGCACCGTCATCACCGGGCAGTGCGTCCTGCACTCCGGGCCGGACGGCCTGCGCCCTGCGCCGGAGCTGAGCCAGTGCCTGCGCGCCCTCGGCCTGCGGATGCGCCGGTTCAAGACCGGAACGCCCCCGCGCATCAACGCGCGCAGCGTCGATTTTTCGAAAATGGAGGTCCAGCGCGGGGACGACGATCCGGAGCCGTTCTCGTTTTCCACCCGCGAACCGCCGAAAAATCAGGCCGTGTGCTGGCTGACATGGACGAACGAGCGCACGCACGCCGTCATCCGCGAGAATCTGCACCGCAGCCCGCTGTTCGACGGCTCCATCACCGGCGTAGGCCCGCGCTACTGCCCGAGCATCGAGACGAAGATCGTCCGCTTTGCCGACAAGCCGCGCCACCAGCTCTTTCTGGAGCCGTGCGGCCTCGGGACGGACGAGCTGTACCTGCAGGGCCTGTCCACGAGCCTGCCGGAGGAGGTGCAGCTTGCCATGCTGCACACCATCGCGGGGCTGGAGCACGCCGAAATGCTGCGCCCGGCCTACGCCATCGAATATGACTGCATCGACCCGACGGAGCTTTCCGCGACGCTCGAGTGCAAAAAGCTGCCCGGCCTCTACGGCGCGGGCCAGTTCAACGGCACATCCGGCTATGAGGAGGCGGCCGTGCAGGGCTTTGTGGCGGGCGTGAACGCCGCGCTGAAGCTGCTCGGGCGCGAGCCGCTGGTGCTCAAACGCTCGGACGGCTACATCGGCACTCTCATCGACGACCTCGTCACGAAGGGCACGGAGGAGCCGTACCGCATCATGACCTCGCGCAGCGAATACCGGCTGCTGCACCGGCAGGACAACGCCGACGAGCGGCTCACGCCCATCGGCTATCGCATCGGCCTCATCCCCGCCGAACAGGCACAGGCCGTCGCGGAGAAATACGAGGCCGTCCGGCGCGAGCAGCGCAGGCTGGAGCACACCGGCGTGCCCGCCGGTCCGGCGCTGAACGGGTTTCTGCAGGCGCGCGGCTCGGCGGAAGTCGTCAGCTCCGCGCGGCTGGCGGACCTGCTGCGCCGCCCGGAGCTGCACTATGCAGAGCTTGCTCCCTTCGACCCGGAGCGGCCGGAGCTTCCGGCAGCCGTGACGCGTCAGGTCGAGATCCGGGTAAAATATGCGGGGTATCTCCAGCGGCAGGAGCAGCAGATCGAGGCGTTCCGCCGCGAGGAAGCCCGCCTGCTGCCGGAGGATGCGGACTATGCCTCCATCGCCGGGCTGCGCCTCGAGGCGCGGCAGAAGCTGGCCGACATCCGCCCGCGATCCATCGGGCAGGCCGGGCGCATCTCCGGCGTTTCGCCTGCGGACATTGCCGTGCTGCTGATCTGGCTCAGCCAGCGCAATGAAAATTCGACCGATCACGCGGAATAACGGGACGTCTCACGGTAATTCCGTGAATAAGAATATTTTTTCACCTTTTTCCTCTTAGAGTATCATATTTTCTGCCGTTTCCGCATGTTTGTCGAAGAACGTCGACGAAAAAGCAGACATTTTCAGGGAAAGTCATTGCAAAAGCGGGCCGAATATGTTAAATTAGAAGCACCGCTTGTACATCCATGCGGAAATGAGAGAATCTACGAGGAGGAGAGTTGTTACATGGAAAAAATGTATCGGGTCCTGCTGGCAAACGGCAGCGAAGAGTTTTGTGGGAAGCTCGGCGTTGCCCTGAAGCAGACGAATCGGTATTCCGTGGTCGGCTCGGCTTGTGACGGCGTTCGCGCCATCAGCCTGCTGAAAGAGCTGAAACCGGATCTGCTGGTCGTCGACCTCATGCTGCCGCAGGCGGACGGCCTGTCCGTGCTGAAGGCAGCGGCCGGGCTGGATCCAAAGCCAAAGCTTCTGGTTTTGGTGGAGTTCGTAACGGAATATGTGTCTTCAATGTTTATGACGCTCGGCGTGCAATATATCATGCTGAAACCATGCAGCTGCCGTGCCGTCGTGGAGCGTCTCGACGAGATCTGCGAGAGCGCCGTTTCGCGCAAACCCGCCATCGCAGCAAAGCGCAACGCCAACATCGAGTCCATGGTCACCTCGATCATTCATGAGATCGGCGTCCCTGCGCACATCAAGGGCTATCAGTATCTCAGGGAGGCGATCCTGATTGCCGTCAATGACATGGATGTCATCAACGCCATCACCAAGGTGCTCTATCCGCAGGTGGCCAAGACGTTCGCCACGACGCCCTCGCGCGTCGAGCGCGCCATCCGCCACGCCATCGAGGTCGCGTGGGACCGCGGCGATCTGGAGACGCTGCAGCGCTTCTTCGGCTACACCGTGTCGAACACGAAGGGCAAGCCGACGAACAGCGAATTCATCGCCCTCATCGCCGACCGCCTGCAGCTCCAGCTCCGCAGCCCCGAGGCTGCGGCCATGTGAGCCGGGGGATGGAGAAAAACTCCCGAACACAAAAGAGAGCAAAAATTTTCCCGCCTGCTTGTGCAGGCGGGATTTTTTACGGCAAAGTCAGGCTGAAGCGGAGGTGTCCGCGGTGCAGCGCAGGGGAAGAGGGCACTTGCAGATCTGCCATTGCGCCCCTCCGGATGGAAAAGGCCCCCAAGTTTGTCATTGCGAGGCTCCGCAGGAGCCGTGGCAATCTCGCAGTACCCGGCGGAACATGGGAAAGCCTCCGGCGAACTCGCAACTGTCTTCCCGAGATTGCCGCGTCGCTCCTCGGAATGACACGTCTGGGTGGTGCGGTGGTGCATCAGAGCACTTCCTGCGGTTGAATACTCCCCTACTGGGCGCTCACCGCCCGTAAAGGGCATGCCGCTCCCCTACAAAAGGCACACACTAAAATTTTCTGCACAAAATGCTCCCAAGCTGTGCATAAAAATATCCCGCCGGAACCCCGGCGGGATATTTTGGAATCTGCAGATCAGCCTTCGAGCTTATAAAGCTGAATGGCCTGCTGGTTGGCGTAGCTGCTGCTCTTGTAATAACGGAAGCGCAGCTGATTGCTTGCAGCATTGAAGCGCAGGACGGAAGTATTGCTCGTGATGATCACACCATCGGTCTCGCTGAGCGTGATGGTGTTGACCGCGTTGGCAGCAGTATCCGTGAACTTCAGCGTATTCTTACCGTCGGTTCCGTAAATATACTGGCCGTTGACCTTGAGCGTGTAGCCGTCCGTGGTCTTCTCGATCGTGACAGCGACGGCGTCCAGCTCGGTGCTGGAAGTGATCTTGCTGTTGGCAATCGTGGCGGAAACGTAGCCGTTGACAGCGTCATTGCCGTTGAAGACATAGGCGCTGGTCGAGTCTGCCTCGTTGACGATGAGGTAGGTGCCGCTCCAGTCCTCGGGGGCCGCAGTGACCTTCACATAGGACTTCGTCTCCGGCTCCGTACTGCCGCCCGTGTATTTCTTGCTCAGGTTGGCGGTGAGGGTGGTCAGCTCGGCATCGGTGAGGCCCAGCTCCTTGAAGAAGTCGGTGGCCTCCTGCTTGAGGTCGGCGGTCTTCAGATCCTCGACGCCGAAGGCGGTCTGCAGGGTCTTGACGATGTTGGAGCGGAGGATGGCATCGTACTTGGCAGGCTCGGCTTCCTTCGTCACGCCGTAGTAGTTGTAGTAGGTGACCATGTAGTCGGCGACGACCTCGTCATACGCTGCGCCCATGTAGCACTCGAGCAGGGCGGAGACGAAGCCCGCGCGGTCCTTGCCCTCGGTGCAGTGCACGAGGTACGGGCCTTCGTGGGTGGTGAAGTAGCGCAGGCCGGTGGCAAGGCCGGTCTTGAAGTCGGCGGCGGTGAAGTCGACGCCGAGATTCAGGTAGACGACGTTCTGCTTGGAATAGTAGGTGGAATCAAAGCCTTCGTAGCCCTTCGCGGTGGCCTCGTCGTTGGCGAGGTTCATGAAGGTCTTGACGCCCGCGGCCTCGGCGGCCTTATCGGCATAGGTGTTGCGGCCGATCTCGTCGTTGATGGGGCTGGAGGAGCGGTACAGGGCGTTCTCGCCCATGCCGGTGGTGGCGACGTTGCGGAAGTTCGCGAACTCGGCGTCGGACAGGTCCTTGTAGTCCTCGCGGTTGTTCGTGCGCTTGAGCTGGTGGATGAGCCACTCGTCATAGTAGCCGCCCTTTTCGCCCATTTCGATGGTCACGACGGCGGGGATGTTCGTCTCGGCAGCGTAGTACCACTCATAGGTCTTGTCTTCGTTGGTCTTCTTCGTGGCGATGCCGTTCTTGCCGGCGAAGTCGCCCATGTTGATGGCGAGGGTCAGATGGCCGTCAGAGTTGCGGAGGATCGTGCTGCCCTGATCGACATCGGAGTAGTTCGTGCCATAGGGGACGGTGAATTCCTTACCGTCCACGGTGATCTTCAGAAGATCGCCATATTCGAATCCGGCCGTGTCAAGCTCGGAGCCGGGGATCGTCAGCTCGAGGTTGCCATACTTGGCGATGGACTGGACATAGCCGTGGATGCGGGTCTCGTTCGTCTTCAGCTCGTTCACAAAGTAGTTGACGGAGCCGTTGTTGACGGTGGAAATGGTGTATTCGGTCGTGCCGTAGAAGCTGTAGGAGTGGCCGTCTGCATAGGTGTTCAGCGTGGCGGAGCCAAGCGTCGTTGCAACGGCGGAGGAGACGGAGGGAGAAACTGCCTCGTCGTTCGTGGCCCAGATGACAAGGGAGTCGCCGGTATAGTTCTCGGCGGCCTTTTCGACCAGACCGTCGGAGTACTTCTCGAGGTCGGCGAACCATTCCTTGCTCAGCTGCTGGTGCTGGCCATACTTGGTGGTGAATTCAGCGTAGCCCTTTTCGTTGGCCTCGGCCTTCATGGTGTCCCAGTTCTCGGCGCCGTCAAACAGGTTCTTCAGGTCGGTGAGGTCCTCCGCCGGAGCGACGAGCTCGATGGTGGAGAAGCTGTACTTGCCCTCGGCAAGCAGCTCGAGCGTGATGCGGCCGCCCATGGAGTAGCCGAACGCACCGATGCGGGTCTTGTCGACGGCGTAGTTCTTGCAGACGTAGTCGATGACGTCCTTAACGTCGGCCTTCATGTTGGTCATGGTGTTGAGCTGGAAGCTCTCCTTGCTCTTGCCGCAGCCGGGGAGGTCCAGCGTGGCAACGACGAAGCCCTGCTCGGCAAGACCGTTGGAGATCTTGTCAAAGCCGTCAGACTCGTTGTGGTTGCCGCCGTGGCCGTGGATCATGACGACAAAGGGGAAGCTGCCGTCGGCCTTGTAGCCCTTCGGGGTGGTGATGTAGGCGGGGATCTCAGCGCCCTCACGCAGCGTGGAAGGGACCAGCTTCTCGGTCGTGGCGGCCGGCGCGGGTTTCCCCGCGCCGGTGTTGACGTACATGTCCATGGCAAACAGCGCTTCGTTGCTGCTGTTGACATAGTACATGCTGAAGTTGGAATACTGTGCGTACCACTCCACGCTCTTCGGGTCGCCGGAGGAGCCGGTGGCCGTTGCGCTCTGGAGGTAGATGCAGCCGTCCGTGGCTGCCGGGGCGATCTTCCAGACGGGGTTATCCTCCTGGTCGAAGCCCATGCTGTTGTAGGTGCCGCCGTCGGGCTTATTGCCGATGGAGAGCTTTTTGCCGTCGGTGCGCTTCAGGAAGAAGCCGCCTTCGGTCATTTCGACCGTCCAGACGAGCTCTTCGTTATCGGTGGTCAGGATGCCGTTGACCGGGGCGACATCGACGCCCGCGCGGTTGAAGGTGCTGCCTTCGGAGTTCGCAGCGGACATGGCCTTGCTGACGGAGCGATTGACGAACACGACCTTCGCGCCGTCGACCAGCTCGGTGCTGAGGGCGTATTCATTGTCCTTCAGCTCGGGGACGTCGGGCTTCTCGTTGATGACGGTGATACGGCCCTCGCCCGCGAGGTTCTTGTACTGCTCGCCGACATTGCCGCCGAGGGAATCGACGATGTAGTCGATGAGGACCTGATTGTCGATCTTGACCTCGTCCTGCAGGAGCTTGTTGTCCTGGAACATGTTGATGCCGTCGCCGCCGGACTTGAGCATGTAGTTATGGGAGGCGAGGGTGTAGGTCTTGGCGGGGTCGATCGGCTCGTAGGTGTTGGTGGTCTGGTTCAGGACCTGAACGTTCTGCACGCGGCGCGCGCCTTCCACGGAGACGAAGGAGCCCTTGTCGTCCGTCTTGACGGTGGATTCCACGGCGGTGTTGATGGTGTACTTCATGCCGGAGACCTGCAGGAAGCCGCCCATCTCGCCGACGGCGTTATAGACCTTGTTGCCGTGCTCATCGACGGACTCGGAAACATACTCGGCCATCGTGTTGCGGGAGGCCATTTCCAGCGCATCGAGGATCTCCTGACCGGTGGCCTCCACGACGCAGGCCATGTTGCCATAGGGATGGACCTTGATGATCTGATTGTAGGTGATGTCGCCTGCGGGGATGTCGGCGCGGATGCCGCCGCCGTTGACGATGGCGATGTCAGCGCCCAGCGTGACGCGGTAAGCATCGGCGCACAGGTCGCCGAGGTTCGTCTCGCGGTTGCGGATGGCGCGGGCCGTGCCCTCGGGGTTCTGGGTGGTGAGGTCAACGTCCGTGTGGGCGACGACCTTGTTCAGCAGGGCCTGGAACTCTGCGACGATCTTGTCGACGACTTCCTTCGTCTTGGCGTCCTTTTCGATCTCACGGTCGCTGATGAGCTCGCTGTGGAGCTTGCCGTCGGCGCTGATGGTCAGCTTGCCGAGGTTGTTCAGCTTCGTGCCCGTGGAGGAGAGAACGACGTCCTTGCCGTCCTTGCTCTTGACGATCTCCTGCGGGATGGTGCTGTGGGAATGGCCGTCGAGCACGGCGTCCAGGCCGGTGGTGTTGGCGATGACGTCCGTGGAGCGCCACGGCTCGGAGGACTCGTCGATACCGAGGTGTGCGACGGCCACGACGTAGTCGGCGCCGTCCTTCTTCGCGGCGTCAATGGTCTTCTGCACGGAGTCGTACAGGTCCTGACCGTTGTTGCCCTCGGCGAAGGTATAGATGTAGTTGCCGTCCTTGTCCTGGAAGTAGGTCGGCGTGGACTTCACGAAGCTCTCCGGGGTGCTGATGCCGATGACGGCGACCTTCTTGCTGCCGAAGGTCTCGATGGCATAGGGCTTCACACCGGCGATGGCGGTGCCGTCCAGTCTGGCAAAGTTGCAGGTCAGGTACTGATACTTTGCGGCCGGGACGATGGTGTCGAGCAGCTGATCCATGCCGTAGTCAAACTCATGGTTGCCGAACGTGGCATAGTCATAGCCGGCGGCATTCATGACCTCAACGATGGCTTCGCCGTGCGTCAGGGTGGAGATGGCCTCGCCCTGGATGGCGTCGCCCGCATCGACCAGCAGGCTGTACGGGGTCTGGAGGTTGTTGCGGTACCAGGCGACCTGCTCATACGTCAGCGTGGGGGCTTTGCTGGAGCCGCCGGTGATGTTCGCGTGAACATCGTTGGTGTAGAGGATCACGATGTCGTCGGCCTTCGTGTCATTGAGCTTCATGTAGCGCTCGATGATGGCGGCGAACTGGGCGCGGGTGGCGTTGTCCTTCGGGGCGAGCTTGCCGTCCTTGCCGTTGATGACGCCGGTCTCGACAGCCCACTTCATGGCGCCGGCGGCGTAGTCATAGACCTTATCGGCATCCGGCCAATTGCTCAGGTCCTGCTCGGAGGCAGCCTCGCCAGCGTAGCGCCAGATCATGGTGACGAGCTCTTCGCGGGTGATGAAGCCTGCGGGGTCGAACGTGCCGTCGCCGCGGCCGTTGACGACCTTCTGCTCTGCGGCCCATGCGATGGCATCACGATACCATGCATCCACCAGATCGGTGAAGGGAGCCTTGGCGGTGGGAGCGGGCTGACCGGCGATGCGCCACAGGACCATGGCAGTTTGCGCGCGGGTCAGATTCGACTCCGGTTCGAATGTCGTTGTCGTGGTGCCGTTCATCAGTCCGTTGTCATAAACGTACTGAACGTTCGAAGCAAACCAGTCGGTGTCCTTCACATCCGTGAACGGGCCGACGTTTGCCGCAAACGCAAACGGCAGCACACCTGCGATCATGGCAATGACCAGCAGCATCGCCACGAACTTCGTGCAAATGTGTTTCATGATTAGAGATCCTCCTTCTAATTTCCAAATAGGGAGCTTTTTGTCCCCATGGTATGAATATTTTAACAAGTTTCCGGGAGCAATGCAAGGGCGCCGGGACGCTTTCTCCACTTTTGCAGGCCCAAAGCAAAATGTCCCGCCTGCCGCAATTTTTTTGTGAAGAAAGCGCAGAAACAACCTGATTTTCCTGTGTTCTCTGTACAAAATAGTGCACAATCTATGGAAAAGTTTTTGTGTTCCGCGCGGCTGCGGGCGGCATTCCGGCCGGGCGGCTGCCGCGCGTGAGGCGGCCGTAAATGTCTTTTTAGATGCGCCGTCCTGTATACGGACGGACGCGGCGGGACGAATGTGGCGGGACGAATGTGCAAATTGGTGTTGCAATCCGGGTAAAAACTTGGTAAAATAGATATCAGGGAAGGTATACCGGAAGGTGCCGGGGCCTTCTCATAACCGGCGCGGCCGGAAGAACAAAGGAGGATCATCCGATGGTCAAACTGATCATGGGGCTGAAGGGTTCCGGCAAGACCAAGCAGCTCGTCACCGACATCAACGAGGCCGTAAAGAACGAAACCGGCAGCATGGTCTGCATCGAAAAGGGCACCAAGCTCCGTTACGATATTGATATCCGCGTTCGCCTGATCGACTATCAGGAGTATTCCATGGGTACGCTGACGTTCCTGAAGGGCTTCATCAGCGGCCTGCATGCGGGCAATTTCGACATCAGCCACATCTTCATCGACAGCTTCTATAAGCTCGTCGAGGAGGCCGGCGTCGCCGAGGTCGAGGACTTCGTCCTGTGGTGCGATAAGTTTGGCGCCGCGAACAACATGTCCTTCACCGTCGTCGTCTCCGAGGACCCCGAGAAGGCCACCGAGGCCATGAAGGCCTACCTCTGATCGCTGCAGGGCCTGCCGCAGGGGCCGCTCCCCTGCGGCGGCTTGCCGCGCCGCAAAAAAATGTAGGTTTGTCAAACATATTGTACAGCGAACTCGATAGGAGAAAGCCAGTGTA
>OMGS01000839.1_pt1 | contig 12840 bp, 10 predicted proteins | sample 1646081 | NCBI WGS metagenome assembly OMGS01 (sample SAMN05578591, study PRJEB25193) | human gut metagenome | biome: Human Microbiome; feature: human-associated habitat; material: feces | host: Homo sapiens | place: USA:Birmingham | reverse complement strand
CGAGATGTGCGGACGTGACTGGAGTTCAGACGTGTGCTCTTCCGATCTAGCCTGGTAGATTGCACTACGTACAATTGAAAGCAGCCTTTCATCTTCCTCACTGTCTCTACCAAAAATCCGTCGAGCCTCAGCCGTTCGACCCACTATAGCTCCGGAATTTGTTAATAAAACGCGTGCATAAGAAGGCAAGCCTAGTTCCTTTGTATGAATCACAGGCATATCTAGGACAACTGTTCCAGCAGCTGTAGAAGCTAATTGATAGGCTTCTTCCACTGTTTTTATTGCAACAACCTGATTTTCATAAAAAGCTGTTTCAATTATTGCCTTCAAGGGAGAAAAATAAGAAGAATCTTTTCTTATTTCCTGCGGAGAATATTTACGACGTGTTACCATAAGTGCACCTCCTCTATCTTATTAGTTCTATTTTAGCATAAAAATACATTTTTAGTTTTAATAAAACGCATTATAAAAAAGAAGTCTTTTCCAGCTCGGAACGTAATTCAGATAACTTTAAAACAAAAAGTCTGGGATACAAATTTCCCAAACTCTTACAAGATATTGTTTTTATAACGAAGCGCAGTAGTTGAGAGTGGGCTGACAAAATCAATTGCTTTCGCAATACCGATTTTGTTTCCCTTCTTACTTGTTGATAATCCCATACTCTTCGTTTTTCTTTTGTTCCTGTGTTGATCGGTGATTATCATATAAATTTGCTAGGAACTTCGCAATTTCTTTCAGAATGGAATAAGTTGGAATTGCTACAATCATCCCAACAATCCCATAGATATTACTCGACAAAAGTAAGAGAACCATAATGGTAATCGGATGCACCTTCATCACACCACCTACAATTCGTGGGTAGAGAATATTACCATCAATTTGTTGCACAATGAGCATATAAAGAACAGCAATAACCATTTTTTGAGGGTCCATAATCAAATAGGTAATAATCATTGGAATTAAACCAATACTTGGCCCAATATAGGGAATTAAATTTGCAATAGCAGAAAAAATAGCAAATACCAAAGCATACTTCAAACCAATGATGCTATAACCAATGAAAGCCAACGTTCCTATAATAAAAGCATCAATCGAAATCCCACTAATATATCGTGCAATCGTTGCATTTAGATTGATCAACAGCTTACTGATATTCAGCTTATCTCGCTTCAGAACAGTTCTTTCCAACATCGGAAGCAATTTGTCTCCATCAATTAAGAAATAAACCAAGAAAATCGGTGTCATAATCAAGATTAAAAGCGTGTTTAAAACAGCTGACACAACACTTCCCAAGCTATTAGTTACACCATTTAGGATATTTTGTAAAATATCCACATAAGATAAATTTAACTGCCGCAAGATTGATTGAATATTAAAGTTTTTAAATAATTCATTCTGAGAAAGTTGATTAATCCACTTTTGTAACCCTTCATAAACATCCTGAGTAGAATTGATCAAACTGGTCAACTGCGTAATTAAAATAGGCAAGAGATAAATGATACCCAAGGTAATAAGCCCAAACAAAAGCACCAAGGTAATTAAAACACCAAAAATCCGCTTAACTTTCAGTTCTTTCTCCAAAAATTTCACCAATGGATTGGTTACATAATATAAAAAGCCTGCGATAAGAAAAGGAATTAAAACCGTATTTAAAACACTCACAAAGGGAGAAATCAGACCTTCCATTTGTCGCCAGATAAAAAAGATAATTGTCAGTAGTAAGACTTCGGTGGTCCAAAAAAATAACTTACTTTTATGAAACATACTGTTCCTCCTAACAGCTATTCTATCATATTTTCCAGGAAAAATGAGTGCTTTTTTAAAAATGAATCAAATTATTTTTTAAGAAGATGTACTTCTATCTCACAATTCCAAAAACTAGTTCATTTTTCTCACTTGCTTATAAATCATGATAACATAGACTCGTGATTCTAGAATAAAGGGTTCGCTAATAGATTTAAACCCAAATTTTTCATACAAACCAACAACCTACTCTTGCTCCTCTATCCGAATCTCTCTTTCAAGCCATTTTTCAGCACAAGTCTCCTGATTAACTTGCACCCAAGTCCTTGACTGCGAGCAAATGTCGCCGTTAGAACACAACCAAAGTAAATAGTTTCTCCCGTTCAAATATTCTCGTTATACAAAAAACTAAGCCCAAGTTAGTAAAAACGTTGAGCTTAATCTTTTCTGTTATTGTTCATTCCTTTATGTTGACCAGAGACTAAGTGTGTGCTCAGTCTCTTTATTTCGTTTCAAAACCTTCTGCAAGCACTTGCGCAAAATGTTCTTCAACAATTTCTGCACAGTGATCACAAACAATTGCATGATAGCTACGTTCTGTGACTGTTTCATCTACTCGACGGCAACGTTCACAAACTTGACCTACTGCATGCTCTACTGTAAAAGCTACATCCTCGAAAGCAACCGCATTTTCCGGGGCTATTTCATCTGCAATTGTTAATTCGGAAACAATGAGAAGTTGAGCAACATCACTATTAATCGCTTCAAGCAATGTTCTCACTACTTCATTTGGATAAACCGTTAAGTGAGCTTCCAAGGATTTTCCAATAACCTTTTCATTACGTGCTTCTTCCAAAGCTTTTTGAGCTTGACTGCGGAAGTTCATAAAGGCTGTCCAAGTATCCAACAGTTCTTCCTCATTAGGGAAAGTCTGCGCATCTGGCAATTCCGCTAACTGAACAAACTCTTCAGGTTCATGCTCTAAGTAAGACCAGATTTCCTCTGCTGTATGTGGAATAATAGGAGTCAACAATTTTGTAATGTTTACTAGAATATCATAAAAGACGGTTTGCATTTGACGACGTTCTAATGATTTAGCTGCTTCAATGTAAACAACATCTTTTGCAAAATCAAGATAGAAAGCTGATAAATCAACTGTCACAAAGTTTACAATTGCTTTATAAATATCTAAAAATTCAAAGTCCGCATAAGCTTTACGAATGGTCTTAATAAGTTGATTAAAACGAACAGTCATATATTTATCAACGGAGCGAAGATCATCGTAAGCAACAGTATCTTCTTTCGGATTGAAATCAGATGTATTGGCAATCAAGAAACGGAGGGTATTCCGAATCTTACGGTAAGTTTCAGAAACTTGGCTCAAAATATCCATAGAGATACGAACGTCGTTACTGGAGTCTACACTCGTTACCCAGAGCCGCAAGATTTCCACACCAAATTGTTTTTCAACATCACTTGGAGCAATCGTGTTGCCGAGAGACTTCGACATTTTCTCGCCTTTACCGTCCAAAGCAAACCCTTGTGAAAGAATTTGTTTATAAGGAGCCACACCATGATTTGCAACAGAAGTAATCAGAGAAGAATTGAACCAACCACGATATTGGTCTGAACCTTCAAGATACAGATCAGCAGGATAAGTCAATTCTGGGCGATTCACAACTACGCCATTCCAGGAAGAACCTGAATCAAACCACACATCCATAATATCTGTTTCTTTAGTGAATATACCATTCGGTGATCCTGGATGAGTAAATCCTTCTGGAAGTAAGTCTTTCGCTTCCCGTTGCCACCAAACAATCGAACCATGAACAGCGAAAAGTTCTGCTACATGCTCAATCGTTTCTTCTGTCATAATCGGTGTCCCATCCTCTGCATAGAAGATTGGAAGTGGCACTCCCCAAGCACGTTGACGAGAGATAACCCAGTCGCCACGGTCACGAATCATGTTGTAAAGACGCACTTTTCCCCATTCTGAGTGGAATTTAACCTTTTCAATCTCATCCAAGATTTCTTGACGGAATTTTGATACAGATGCAAACCACTGTGGTACGGCACGCCAGATGATTGGTTTTTTCGTACGCCAGTCAAATGGGTAAGAGTGAGAGATTTCTTCTTGAGCAAGGAGCAAGTCACCAAGTTTCTCAATAACAGTTGGTGCAACCTTGTCATAGAATTGGCCTTCAAAGTCAGGACCAGCATTTTCCATCATGATACCGCGTTCGTTAACAGTGACAAACACTTCCAAGCCGTTGGCAACACCGACATTATAGTCGTCCTCACCAAAGCCTGGTGCTGTATGGACAATACCAGTACCAGAATCTGTTGTAACATGGTCACCAAGGATGACAAGTTCTTCTACTTCAATATCCCACGGGTGTTCCGTCACGATGTGGTTCAACTCTTGACCACGGTAAGTAGCCAACACTTGAACATCAATCCAGCCAAATTTCTCAGATAAGCTATTCAACAATTCAGACGCTACAATAAACTTGCGAGTTTCACCTGCTGGCTGTACCAAAACATAATCAATATCTGCACCCACTGTCAACCCACGAGAAGCTGTGACGGTGAATGGAGTTGTTGTCCATACGACAATGTAAGTATCTGTATCTAGAACGCCTTTTCCATCTTTGACTTTGTTGGCGTAGTAAAGTGAAGTTGAAACCAAATCATGGTATTCAATCTCTGCTTCAGCAAGGGCTGATTCAGATGACCAAGACCAGTAAACTGGTTTCGCACCACGATAGATATAGCCTTTTTTCGCCATTTCTCCAAAAACACGAATTTGAGCAGCTTCATAGTCTGGAGTCAAAGTCACATATGGATGTTCCCAGTCACCTGAGACACCTAGGCGTTTGAAATCTTCACGTTGTTTATCCACTTGACTCAGTGCATAATCACGACAAAGCTTTAAATATTCTGCCAAATCCATTTCTTTTCGTTTCACACCTTGCTTCGCTAGAACTTGCTCGATTGGAAGACCATGCGTATCCCACCCTGGAATGTAAGGTGCATAATAGCCAGACATTGATTTTGAACGCACAATAATATCTTTTGAGATCTTATTCATAGCATGACCAACATGGATATTTCCATTGGCATATGGAGGTCCATCATGAAGTGTGAAATGCGGTTTTCCTTCATTCAATTCTTGACGGCGTTGATACAATTTTGCATCTTCCCATTCTTTTTGCCAAAGAGGTTCTTTATTCGGCAAACCAGCACGCATTGGAAAAGCTGTTTTTCCAAGATTAAGAGTTTCCTTTAATTTCATAAGTTCTCCTTTTTCATATTAGTAACATATTAAAATAAAAAAACCACAAATTCATCCAAAGGACGAAAATTCGTGGTACCACCTTCATTTAGACAAGAATAATATTCCTATCCCTCTTACTCGTAACGTGAGTTAGGCGCTAAATCTTACTGTTTTTCAGATCTAAGTTTGTAAAATGATAATCCTAACAAAAGGGATTACAGGTCTCTCACCGTCACCTGCTCGCTGCGAATATTTTGTTAGCATCTTGTTTTTACATTTTCTTATAAAATATCTACTGATTCTGTTGAGTTCTCATCATTTGTTAAATGCAAACCCAAAACAGACTCGTCTAAAGTTTCAAATGCTTGTGTTTCTGCTAATTCACGATTTGCTTCTTCAATGCGTTGCTGTAGTTCTTCTATTTCTTCCGGAGAAAATTGACGTGTCAGATCAATTTCATCTTCTTCTGCTGTCTCAACAACTTCCCCTAGAGCTGATTGAACAACTTCTTTAAAAGCTTCATCGCTTGTCTGCAAGTAAGTAGCTGTTGGACGAAGAATATCTTCCCATTCTGAAGAATTCACAATGCTTAATTGACTTTCAATTGTTGATTTTAAACGTTGGTGGAAGACACGCGTTTTATTTTTCAACTCTTCTGTTTCAACAGCCACTTTCTTAGCATTATCTGTCGCTTGACGAAGAATTTCATTAGCCTTGTATTTTGCCTCATCCAACAAATGTTGGGCTTCTTGCTCAGCTTTATGAACAATGTTTTCAGAACGGTCATTTGCCGCTTGTTTCACACGTTCTGCTGTATCTTGTGCAATCAATACAGACTGGCTAAGGGAATCCTTCATCTCGTCAAAGTAAGTCAAACGTTCTTCCAGATTTTTAATTTTTGACTCTTGCTCATGATTGACACGAACCAAATCTTCATAATCTTGGACAATGATGTCAAGAAATTCATCTACTTCGTCAACATCATATCCTCTAAATTTGTGAGCAAAAGCTTTATCTTTAATTTCTAATGATGTAATAGCCATATTTTCTCCTTACTTACTAGACAATAATTCAACAGTTAATTTGTACTTTCCATTTTTTGAAAAGCCATTTTCTCTTAAAACTTTTACTCTTCCATATCCTCGTACACTAATCAAGTCATTTAATAACAAATGATGACTAGGATTATCCAACATAGAATAATTTACCCTAACTTGCTTTGTTGCTATCAACTTAGTCGCAACACTTCGTGACAAACGAAATGAAGCAGCTAAGACTTTATCCAAACGCATACTAGAAACAAGCACATCTCTTAGCTTTGAATCTGCTTGAACAGCTATCAGTTGTGAAAAATCCACTTGTTTCAATTTTACAGATGTCTTTGCTATCCTTGAGATATGATCGATGAAAAATTGAGTAAATTTTCTATCTACCATAATTTGTACTCTACCAGAAGCAACAAGAATATCACCAAAAACTTTGCGCTCAATTCCTAATTGATTCAGCACTGTTCCCATTATTTGCGAATGGGTTAAGTGGTGAAATTTATTCGCATAGCTGATTTCTAACAGATCTATTTCAAAATCACTTACTTGCAACTCATAGTAGAGAGGAGCAATAATGACTTTAGCCAATTCACTCGTATAATAATCCGAACTTGAAAATATTTGCAATTGCAAATGATTTCCAAGATTCCGTAAAATTTCAACTTGGTGTGGATTCACAAACGAAGTTACTTCAAAAGAATAAGAATCCTCAACTCGCTGCATCTTTTCTAAGCTTTTATCAACAAATTCACGATCTTCTTCTGTAAAATGTTGGTATAAATGTTTAATATTCCTCATGAATTTAAGCTAAAAGCAAAAGAGCATTCAAAATGATGCCAGAAACCAAATTCAAAAGAAAGATAACGATAAGAATCGTCCAATCAAGACCAGCAAATTGTAAATTGAAACGTTGAAATGGTTTCAAAACAGGCTCTACTATCCGTAAAATCAACTGACCAAGTGATGTTTGATAGGCACCTGGAAACCAAGATAAGAGAGCATACACCACTAAAATAAATGAATACACTCTTACCAAATTATAAAGTATATTTACAATCCAAACCATGTTTTTATCTACGTTTCATATCAAAATCAAATTCGCCACTTTGTAAATCCTCAGGTAATTTCAAATCCTCAACATTTACAACAACATTGATTGGTGTTAAAAGGTACATTGTACTTGCAACTTTTTTTATATTTCCTGCAAGCACATAACGAGCACCATCCAAATAATCCAAACAACGACGAGCTTGCACTTCTGTCATATATTGAAAATCAATCAAAATGCTTTCATTAACAATTAACAAATCAACAATTTCAGTTGTTTCTTCATATTTTCTTGGATAACGAACATTGATTGTCACTTTGTCATCTGAAATTGTCCGATGTTGTGCCAATTCTTGCTGACGTGCATGCAGACGAGTAATGTTCTCATTTGCTCCCGACTTTGTAGAAGATTGTGAAGAGCTACTCGCTGTATGTACTAGTCTTTCTTTGGTAGGTGTAGATTGATTACTCACACGCGGTGGCAACTCTGGCGTTTGAACGCTTGCGTCTTCACCATCTTCTGTAAAGTAATCAATGAATTTATCAAATCTATCTTTAAGAGACATAATACTTTCCTATTTAAAAAATGCGGTACCAATTCTGACAAAAGTCGAACCATTTGCAATGGCTATTGCATAATCGCGGCTCATTCCCATACTTAAATCAGTAAAAGGCATGTTGGGTAACTGTTTACGTTGTAATCTTTTTTGTAATTGATTAGCTTGTTGGAAAATAGCATTTAATTCAGCCTCATTCGCTTCAAATGGTGCCATTGTCATCAAACCAACAATCTGAATCTTTTCAAGTTTTTCTAGCTCAGGTAAAATAGTATCAATTTCCTCTACAGTAAAACCATGTTTACTGGCTTCTTTGGAAATATTGACTTGTAAAAAGCATTTAATGATATGCTCTGCTCTTTTGTTGATTTCTTGAGCTAATTTTACTGAATCCAAGGCATGGAAATAGTCAACATAATTAATGACGTCTTTCACTTTTCGCCTTTGAAGCGTACCAATTAAGTGCCAAATCACATGTTCATCTTGTAGAGCCTGATATTTATCTAGAAACTTATCTACTCGATTTTCACCGATATGATGAATCCCTGCTTTAATCAGTTCTTTAGCAGTAGAGCTGTCAACATACTTGGTGACAGCTATTACTTCTACTGATTTTTCTGAGCGATTAACTTGTTGTGTAGCCTGTGCTACATTCTCCAAAATTTGAGATGTATTCTTTTCTAAATCCATTTTAGCGATTTTTAAAGAATGGTGGTGTTTCTAATTCATCGTCATCAGAACTAGTATCTTCATAACGTTCTACAGCTGGTGTAGTATTCGTTTCTGTTGAACGAACAATATTTTCACGACGCAAATCCCAGTCACCAAATGCTGAAACTTTTGGGCTTTCTGCTCGTTGATGGCTTGGCTTTGGTACTTCAAGATTTTCAGTCAAGTCAAAGTTACGATCGTAGCCTTGAGTTCCTCGAGAATTACGATTTCCACGAACTGCAGTTGAATAAGAATTTTGTTGAGCAACTGGGCGAACACCACTTACTCGATCAATTTTTTCTTGACGAACACCTGTTGCAACAACTGTCACACGAATTTCATCTTTCATACTATCATCAATAGATGTTCCTAGCCAGATATTCACACCATGACCAGCTGCCTGATTGACAATTTCTGATGCTTCTTCTGCTTCAATCAAAGTCATATCAAGCCCACCTGTAACATTTATGATAACATCTTCAGCTCCATCAATCGTTGTTTCAAGAAGTGGTGAATAGATAGCCTTACGCGCAGCTTCAATAACACGTTCTTCACCACTACCAATACCAATTCCCATAAGAGCATCGCCTTTATTTGCCATAACTGTTTTCACATCAGCAAAGTCAAGGTTGATAAGTCCTGGGCTTGTAATCAAGTCTGTAATTCCTTGCACACCTTGTCGAAGGACATTGTCTGCCTCGCTCAAAGCTTCAAGCAGAGGGGTTTTCTTATCAACGATTTCAAGCAAATTATTGTTTGAAATGATGAGAAGCGTATCTACATGCTCACGAAGTTCATTGATGCCTTCAATTGCAAAGTTCCCCCGCTTACTTCCTTCAAAGCCAAATGGACGAGTGACAACTGCAACTGTTAAAGCTCCCAGTCCTTTTGCAATACGAGCAATAACCGGTGCAGCACCTGTACCAGAGCCACCGCCCATACCAGCTGTAATAAAGACCATATCAGCTCCTGTAAGAGCTTCTGTCAATGTTTCTTCGCTTTCTTCAGCCGCTTTACGACCGATTTCAGGCTGTCCTCCAGCACCAAGACCACGCGTCAACTTTGGACCAAGCTGAATGACTGTTTCTGCTTTTGAACCACTAAGAGCCTGAACATCTGTATTGGCAGCGATAAATTCAACGCCTGATACTCCTTCATCAATCATGCGGTTAATGGCATTGCCACCACCACCACCGATACCAATAACTTTAATTACTGCTCCTTGTGTCGCAGCTGTATCAAATGAAAATGTCATAATGTATTACCTTCTCCTTTAATCAAACATATTACCAAGCAGATTTCGAACACGATCTGTCAATTTTTCTTTTGGCTGTTGAGATTGTGTTGGAAGTGGTTCTGGACGTTCAACTTCTTCTACTGCTTCATCAACCAAAGCCGCAGTTGGCTGTTGTGGTTGAGTAAAGCGTTGCAACGGATTGAACGACTGACTTTGCTGTGTTGAACGAGAGAATTCAACTGGCTGATGCCGTAAAAGTTCATCACCATGAACAGCAGCCTGTGCTAGAACATCAACTTCAGATAAGTTTCCTGCATACTCTGATAAACTAATAACATGGGCAAACGCTGGATTACGAATACCGATTTGATTTGGAACATATAATTTAACGGGAACACCGAAAACTTCTTGTGCCAATTCAACCACGCCCGGCAAAATCGCACCGCCTCCAATAATAACAATACCACCTGGAAGCTCTAATAAATGTCTTCTCTCTAAATCTTGCTTGATTTGTTCAAAGATATGTTTAACACGCGCTGAAATAATTTCTGCTAAATAACGCTCTGTCACTTCAACTGGTTCCACTTCACCAATTACTTCCACTTGGAAAGACTCATTGCTAGCGGCAGGTACGTATGCTTCTCCATAGTTAAACTTCAAGCTCTCTGCCAACTTCTTAGATGTTTTTAAAACCTTAGAGATGTCTTTTGTAACATATTCGCCACCTTCTTGATAGATATTGGTAAATTGTAATTCTTGATTGCGAACAGAAGCTGCAGTTGTTTGGCCGCCCCCCATATCAATGACAGTTGCACCAAACTCACGCTCTCCTTCATTCAGAACGGATTTTGTCATAGCGAGCGGAGAAATGATAATGTTTTCAACTTGAACTCCTGCACGCTCAACCGTTTTTCTCAAATTATGAAGAATAGTACGTGGACCTGTATATAGAAGACCACGCATTTCTAAACGAATTCCCATCATTCCGCGAGGATCACGAATTCCTTGAAAACCATCTACGATGAATTCCTCTGGAATAAAGGTAATAACTTCCCGGTCTGGAGTCATACTTTTTGTCAAAGCAGATCGTACAACATTTTCAACATCTGCATCTGTAATTTCTTTCGTTTCACTTGTCACAGGAATCATACCTTGTGTTGCTTCAATCTGTAACAAGTTAGCAGGCAAACCAACATTCACCAACTTAATTGAAATCCCTGCTTTTTCCTCTGCTTGTGAAATTGCAGACTTTATAGCACTTGCTGCTGCTTCGATATCTACAATGATACCATCTTTGACACCAGCACTTTTGGCGTTACTAACCCCAATTACATTTAATTCATTGTTTACGTGTTCTGCTACCAAGACCTTAATGGAGCTTGTTCCGATATCTAATCCTGTAAAAAAGCCATCTCTAGCCATTAGACCATTCCTCTCTGTTTACCAAGTTTCTCACTTATCAATTTAACTATCAAAAAAGTATAGTTATTCAAAGCATATTATAACATAAAAATTTAAAAAGTGGTTAGATTTTCTGCATTATTTTAGCTAATTCGATAACTAAATATCCCTGCTTCCATATCCACAATACTTGCTTCGGTTAATTGTGGTTTAATTTTTTCATAATAAGGTAGCTTTTTGGCCACTTCTGACAGAGGAACTATAATTTTATTTCCATCTGTCATCATGAGAGTCAACAAATCCTCGGTCGCTTTACTTGGTGTATGCTGAACTGTTTGAATTTCCGATTTGATCGTATCGGAAATACCTGCTAATTGTCGCACAAATTTCTTAAGCATAGCTTTATCTGAAAAATCAAGTCTAATATAACTTTTAGGTAATTGTGATTTAGTAACTGGGTTAGCAATTTCTTCTCCGCTAGATAATACTGGAAAATATTGCTCTCCAGAATAATCATAAGCGACAACTTTATATTCTGTCACTTTAATTTTGAATGTAATGGGGAACCGGTACGTTATTTCTGCCTTTTCAGCCCATAAATTTGACTGTTTGATATTCTTAGCATGGGCTTTTTGGCTCAAATAGGTTGTCAAGGTGTAATCCTCTTTTTGAATACTAGAAGCCTCCAGAACCTCTGTTTTGGACAGTTGTTTATTCCCCGTCACCTCTATATTCTTTAATTTTGAATAAGGACTAATAAAATAAACAGCTAAAATCAACAAAACAGAACTGAGAATCAAGACTGGAAGAGCACGGTAAACATGACGAGGAGCAATTTTTTCTCTAGTCTCTTTTTCATTTTGTTTGGCTTGTTTGCGCTCTGCTTTCTTCTTTTTTCTCAAGTCTGTTTTATCAAGAGGCTTATCTTGTTCTTCCTCAGAGAACTCTGTACTAGTGGATTCTTCCAAGTCTTCTGATTCTGCTTTTTGAGTATCAGATGTTACTTCTGGCTTTTCATCTTCCTCGCCTGCATCTAATTTCTCAGGATTTGGCAAATGCTGCTTTTTTTGCTCTGCCAGTTCTTTCTCTTTTTCAGCTTCTTCTTGAGCTTTTTTTTCAAGATATTCCTTGTTTCTTTTTTGCCACTCAGAAAGTTTTCCTGTCTCTTGTCCTTTCTGATCCTCTTGCTTCTTTTTTGTCATTTTCTTCCTTTATCTATGTCATTTTTTAAAAGGTTATAAAATTCATCTAACGATTTTATTTCTTGAGACTGTTTCATGGTTCGTTCATACATTTCTTTCCGCTCAAGCATTTCGGCAATCACTTTTTGTAGATTTTCAAAGTTTAGTTGACCCTCGTCCAACTTCTTAGCATAGCCTTTTTTTACAAAATAATCTGCATTTTCAATCTGATCACCACGACTTGCTTCTCGTCCCAAAGGAACAATCACATGGAGTTTTGCCATAGCCAATAACTCAAAAATAGTATTAGATCCGCCACGTGTTATAACGACATCTGCTAAGTTCATCAATGGTTGATAGAGATCTGTCACATAGGCAACCCGATAGAGATGATTGGATAATTCATCTAAATGAGCATCTCCTGATAAATTGATAACATTGTAGTGCTGAGTTAATTCTATTTTATTTTCCGTTACCAAATCATTAAAGACCTTAGCACCAGCCGATCCACCAACAAACAGAAGGGTCGGAAGATTTTTATCAAAATGTTGCTGAATCCTTTGAACCTGCTCATTTGGTGCAGTTATTTTTTCTCCTACTTTTGTTACAGATCGGAAGAGCGTCGTGTAGGGAAAGAGTG
>OMGS01000835.1_pt1 | contig 12890 bp, 24 predicted proteins | sample 1646081 | NCBI WGS metagenome assembly OMGS01 (sample SAMN05578591, study PRJEB25193) | human gut metagenome | biome: Human Microbiome; feature: human-associated habitat; material: feces | host: Homo sapiens | place: USA:Birmingham | reverse complement strand
CGACCATTCCCCATACACCGGAACAATCGGGATATGCTCACCGGCAACCGGAATTCTGTCTTTCAGAATCGCCGTGCTGGTGATGATGGATTTGTACACCCTGCGGCGCTTAACTTTTCGCTCACCTGCTTTCTCAGCACCTTCAGCCGACAGGCGCTCAATGTGATCTTTAATCTCACTGGCGTAGTAGCTCTGAAAGTCCATTACTGTCGGGTTGTAGTAGACGAATACCTTCTCGTTTTTCTCCTCAACCTCGTAGTGCTCAGCGATATAAATTGTTTTGCCGCTAGACCAGGTGAACAACCAGTCAGTGTTCGGCGACTGGAATGTCGGAACATCATCAGGATCTAACCCATATTGCTCTGCAAATTCCTCCCACCCGTCAATATTGAGAGCGTGAATTATCGTGCAACGCTTGGCATCAGATTTATCCATCTCCTTCGCGTTACAGTCCCATATCACATGAGTACATGACTCATGGATGGGTTTGCGCCGGATGATCTGGTTATTGCTGGTCGGGTTATCGTCCTCATACTCGGTGACAATGCGCCAGGCACCGACACCGCATTCAATCTGCTCACGGACTGCCACGTTGACAGAAATCTTTGAGCTGTTATTGCGCATGTCTGTGCGGTACATCCCCATGAGGATGTCAGCAGCATCAGGAGAGGCTGTATCTTTCGGCCTGTACTGAACCTCTATCGGATTCTTGCGCATCTCAGCAACGAGCTTACGCACCATAGGGCGCACGACATCAAACTGTCCGCGATACTGCAATGTGACATAGTTTTCTAACCAGTCATCCCACTGTGAAACGCGACTGAAAAACAAATCATTCCTCGCCTCCGTTCGTGCTGCTTCAGACGCGGAGTAATCGAGGTCGAATTTGCGCAATATGCTATTCAGCCGCTCATTTTTATCGACCATTAATGTCTCCTGATAGGCTTAATCGGGGCGGGAATTACTTTCTGTTTTGTCTTTTTGATATCGCGTAGTTGCTTGGCAAATCTGCGCATCATGTAGGCGTAACGGACAGCATCCAGAACATCGTCGTTTGTCTTGGCGATCTTCCCGTTTTCATCGCGGTGATACAGCCTGAATTCTTCAAAGAACGGTTCGCAGGTATTAAATACACGGAACCGGCCATCAAGCATCAGGTCACGCAGCTCATTAATACCGGACTCAACCGAGTTACCACCCTCAGCAAATGTCGCATGCTCTTTCAGCATTGCGAAACCAGCGTCTGTATACTGCGTCTTTAACTGTTCGCCACCGCCTTTTTCATGCTGATGCCCGTCATGAGGCCAAGCCACAGGTATTTTATTCGCCCATGATTTAACAGCGCCCCATGCCTGAACAGCGGTGTTCTCTGACTTCTTCCAGACTCTGGCAAGATAAAAAACATCTTCGTCTTTATCCCACCACAGCTGAATGTGCGCCTGCGGGTGATCCCATCCGAAGTCCTGCCCGTCAATAATGTAAAAATGCTCAGGGCACTCAAACGGCTGGCACTTAATTGTTTCTTCCGGAATCTGATAAATACGGCCACTTCCCATTGTCGGAATACCGCGTGCGCGAGCCTCACGCTCATGTTCAGGGTATGAGGCGACAATCCTTTCTTTCTCATCGTCAGTGTAGTGATCCGCATCATAGATAGTCATATTGACAACCTTCTGAGCCTTGGACGGATTCTTCAGGAACTTTTCTACTACTGACGACATCCCCATAAGCGGGGTAAAAGTGAGGATAGAAAATTGACCGTATTTGTTGGTACGGGTTAGCCCTTCGGCGTAAATGGAATATGGCGGCTCTTCATCGAACCAGACACCGTGTATTGTGTCCCCCTGCCATCTTGCACGGCCTTGTGAATACGGCTTGAAGTAGCAGATGGACATGCCATCTTCAATACCATCGGCGTTGTGGTGCCGGATAAGTATGTGGTCAACAAGGTTCGGGTAAAACGGTGACTTCTTCCAGCTGATCACATCCTCTTTAGGAATAGAGCCGTAACCAATTTCGTTATTTTCTTCAACGCGGCCACAAAGAATACGCTGAGTGGTTTTTGTTACTGTCTCGTTTGTTTCGCCGCCAACCCACCACACGTTAGGCTCAAGAAATCGCTTACCGTTCCACTCGCCTTTCCATGCGCCATCTTCAGGATATCCTTTCGTGCCCGGATAACGCCCAGTAAGGTGGAACGCCACCTCTGCACCGCCGGTGTACGACTTACCAAGTTGGTTACCGGCCATAAAGCAGCGTTCAAAATACTCACTACCGGCATCAATAAACTCACGTTGCTTTGCATACGGAGAATATTCAAACAGCTGATGCGTCTTTCTGTATTCGTCTTCTTCTTCCAGCAACTCAAGCAACTCGTATTGCTCGTCGTCGCTCAGGTTATCAAGTATCTGATCCAGATTTTCCACGGTTGAATAACTCCTTAATTCGAGAGCGTCGCTTGTCACGGTCTCCCTTATCTGGAGTTACATCCTCGACCTCTTGTCTGTCTTTGAGACCTAAATCACGAGCAATAATATTTGCATTCAGCAAGTCAGCGGCTGCGCCTGAGAATTTCTGATCATAGATAACTTTCTCAGCTCGCGTAGTGACCTCGATAAAATCTTCTCTGGCTCGATACAGTCGCCATGTGTCCTCATGTATATCCAAGAACAAACAAAGCCCTGATAACGTCATAGCTCGCATTTTAGGCAATGTTTCTTTAGTCACTGCCCCTTGGAATGCAAACGCCTTAGTTTCATACAGTGGATTATCTTCAACCCACTCGAAGTATTCACAACAAGCGTTCCATAAATCATCAGGAGACTCGAATATGGGTTTTCTTCCGTGACTACTTCTAGCCTCCCAGAATCTATTTCCTTTTGGTGCTGCCATATATCCACCTAATCATTAGCACTAATTTTGTAATAAAACTTATTTATCTCATTACTAATCCAACCAGTTAGATACGCCAACGCCTCATGATTTTCATAGTCTACTTTAATACCAACTATTTCTAACACCTTCCATGCGGCATGCACTGACTCATGAGATATAGTGTCGGCATTAAAGCAATCGACATCTTTAAAGCTAATGAGGATTATCATCTCGCCAGTTTTTGTATTTTCAATCTGAACAACCTGCCCCATATTTGATGGGGTATGTATGCCCGAACCATAGATACTGCCTGCAACATCCTCAGTAGCGCAGATATGAATATTAAGCCCATATATGGGGACTTTTACTTTTTTATGTAATTTCATATATCCCCCTTTAATCAATTATCCAGCCCACTCGTAAATGAGCTGTGTAATTAACTAAGCTGATGGTAATGTGAAGCTAGGCGTTTGTTGTGTTCCGTCGGTCATTTCAATGGTTAAAGTAACAACACCGCCTTCCTGTGACGCAGTGATAGTTTTGATACCCACGCCATCTTTACCAGGATCACCTTTATCGCCATTACCACCCGCAACAGGCTTGAACTTAGCCAAGAATTCACTTTCTGGAATTGCGAAGTCTTGACCAGATTCATCTCTAAAATAAAACCAACCAACCTGTAATTGTGTGCGCTTAAGAAATTCAAATGTGACGTAAACCAATTCAGGAACATTAAGTAATTCGATATAAACATCATTACTCAGGATTCTATTTTTAATAGAAGTAATTTTTTGGCCGGATACTAATTTTTCACCGTCCGAAAATACGGTCCATGGATATATCACTGTTAACTCCTATGTGAATAGGTCTAGTGCTTCTTGAGCTTCTCGTGCCGCTTTCTGTGCTCGTGATACAAACTCACTTTCAGTCTGGCACTGCTTATATGCGTCTTTGAATAACTCAAACTTGAGAGCGTCGTCTTTTACGAACTCGATAGCTGCTTGAGCCGCTGCGGTATCATTGCCAACTAACCGTAATAGCTCTAAGCGCATTTGATTTTGTGCTGTAATTTCTGTCATTTGATGTTCCTGTGTGAAGTTAATCGCAACCATCATCACGTATCACTACGTTACTTTGGTCACTTACGGCTTACCCGTCAGCAAGATATGGACCACCTCACTTATTTGCGAAGAAGCCATTAAAAAACCCGCTATTGAGCGAGGCATTCAGTGTTGATGTAATCCTGCAAATACAAAGTTTGCCGTTCGTTCTCGACTATCATTTCTCTGAGACGTAGATAATCTTGTTCAACTGCTTTGTTAAGTCGTGCGGTGGTTTCATTGCTTCCGCTTTCGGTGGAATTCTTGGTGACTGCTGGACACTCGGCTTTGACGTACACCCGCTTATTGCCAGAGTTAACAGCATCACGAAGAGTGTTGATTTCATTCTTTGCACTAGCTAACTCCTGGGCGTGACGAATATCGAGCTGGTTTAATCGAGTGATACGGGCTTGATAGTCTTTGTTGATTTCGACTTGTTGTGAGAGTTGCACGGTGAGTGATTGGTTTGATTCTTTCAGTTCATCAATTTTCCCTGCCTGCCATCGAACTGTGATAAACAACAGCGTCATCATCACAGCACAGGCAATTAGCAACTTCTTACTCATAACAACAACCAGGCATCTTCAAAGACTTTTTGTGAATACGGTTGATAACCCAACTCAACACCTACAATCGCCGTAGCTAATGCAATAGCAACTGGTTTAGATGAAACGTTAATAGGCGAGTTTACACTAACGCCGATATCTTTAGCTGCTCGATTGATGTAGCCGGCAGTGTTGTTTTCATTTGGCGGAGCATATCGATCGATAATCGACTCGACAGTATTGAGTTCGTATTTATTTTGGTATGTTTGCAGTAACTTATAGATGGCCCGTATACCATATTCAGGTGATACAAATTGGCAGAAGTCTTTATCTGTTTGCTGTGCTGATAGTCCTTGCCATTTTGAACCATGCCGAATATTGCCCGGATTGTTATTACGTTCACCGCGCGCTGGTCTAGTCATTTTTCAGCCCTGCCTTACCCTTAATGAGTTTACTTAACCCATCTACACCGACATAACCAATGAATACACTAGCCAGATATGCCAATTCATGATTAAGGCCAAGTAGCGTTAAGAGATCTTTTACAAACCATGCAAACAACGCACACATGGCACCATCAAATAACGTTTTCCTCCAGCCACCACCGTTGTATTTGCCACGTAGAATAGCCATGCTAGTTGCTAGCGCTGCGCTAATGCCTTGTTCCTTATGAGCGTCGATAGCTTGGAATACTTGATCCCAAAATTCAGGGGTTTCTTTCATATGATTCATACTCACCCCCTTATTTGGAGGAATTAGTTAATAGAACGCCGACTCACAGCTCTTGTGTGAACGTGATAACGAGGGTAATTGTTCTGTGGTCGGCATATACGAAAAAAGACCGCCTAAGCGATCTTCAAAATGAGTTGTTCGGAATAACCGAACATGTGAACTATCCGGAAATTCCGGAGAGTTGAACTTGTAACGATTACTTACAGGTTGCAGATAACAAAAAACCCCGCCGAAGCGAGGTCTTGAATGAGGTAAGCAAACTTAAGAGTCACGTAAAGCAACTTACCTTATAATTGTTGTCCATTTGTCCATTAATGTCAATAGCAAAGTTCAGCTATTTTCTTTACTTTAGCTACACGTTTACGATTATTCATTGCATTTCGCAGAGGTTCGTACAATAACCACTGAGCAGCTTTGAGTTTTTCGTCAACTTCTCTCCTGCAAGTCCTGTGAGATGGCTTGGCGTATTTATTTCCCCCTCTCGTTTGCATTTTGCGTGGTTTTGCAACTCGGTGATAGTAAGATGCAATCGACAGCTTAGATGAACCATGAGCGTAATAACTCAGTAATATTCCATATGCTTGTGTGTCAGTGGCGATGACTGAATCTACGACCTGAGAAATCAACATTCCTTCATCGTCATTGCACATAGGTCTTGATGGGTTTTTACTTGGCTCTACTGTTTGCATGAATTTATAAATCATGTTGATCATGCGAATATCAATCCGGCCTGAATATACCCACGCACCCCACAACTCCAGCCACTGATTCAACCAGTCGTGTTGCTCTTTGGTGAGTTCCTTTTCTCCGATATAGCTCATCTCACCTCCGGTAATACTGTGTGATAATCATCATTAGCCGTTGTATATAAAACCCTAACGCCATCCATTAATCCGCTAACCACTTCCATATAGTCCATAACCTGCATTACACAGAAGTTAACTCGACCGCCTGATCTGGATTTTAAATATCTTGCTTCTTCAATAGCTGCGATTAAATCAGTAAACATTAAGCCACCTCCGAATATTGATCCTTTCGCCTTTTCTCATACCAACGGGCCCTACGAGTGAATATTGATTTCATTCGTTTGAGATATTCGATGTCGAATTTACGGACCGTGTTATCGTGCTCTAAACGAATTACTCGCTCTTCGCCGATTTTATTGATGAGATTAATGCGGTATGGGATGAGATTACCTGACAGGTCCCTATTGCAGTGAACACAGCCAGCGTGAATATTGAGTAAATTAAATCTTAAATGACTTGCCGAACCCCTTGACCTGTAATGACTGGCATCTACGGACCCACCTCTTACTCCATAATTTAAGGGCCGACCGCAAGCAATACAGGGCTGACCATAGTCTCGCCAAAAGATGTATTTATTTACTGCCGCTTGGGCCTCTTTGTTCCAGTCTGATTTTGTCTTTAACTTTTCCTTTCTGGCCCGCAATATTTTTCTTTCCTCAGATAAACGTTTTTTACGGTCCTTTTCTTCGGTCCGTTTAATTTCATTTGAGGCGAATTTTATTGCACAAGACGTGGAACAAACTTTTTGGGTAGATAGGTAGGGAGTGAATTCTTTGTTGCAGACTTTACAGGTTTTGAGCTTCGGCTTTTTAGCCTTAGCCATACATCACCCTAAAATAACTCCAAGAATTAACATGGCAATAAACCATATTGCGACAAATTTTCCGTAGCGTAATAAATTGGCATTAAACATTGGTTCAAACTCCTTTTGTGGTTTCTTTGGATGTTTATGTTTGTGTTTGTATTTACTGCGATACCTCGGCATCTCCCTCTCCTTTGATTTTATCCATCACTTCCAAATGAGCGTATTCATCAGCACACTTGCTACACACGTAAATTTCATCATCTGTTAGCGGTCTATTGCATGACATGCAGTTCATTTAAACCAATCCTCATATTCAGATTCAGGGATCCGCCATTGCTCAATTGAGAGTGACATTGAGTAAGTATCACCGTCAGCATTGAGCTTGTTGGCAGTTTCTACGAGACGGTTAACAGCTCCTAAATAATCATCTTCACGAAAGTCACCAAAGGTTTGCCAGCGATTGCGTACTCGCCATATTAACCTCATTTTTTCATGCTCTTTCTGCGTTATTGCTTTGCTTATCGCTTCCCTAAAATCTTTTAACTGATCAATATCCAGGCCTTCAATTTTACTTTCCCATGTCATTTTCTCGCCCTCCGCTTCTGGGCTGCTGGCTTTCTTTGGGTTCTTCGTTGTCAATTTGCTTACCTTGTGGCTGTAAGCACTGAGGAATAAACTCCATCCACTTTTTCATGCTCTCTAGTGCGTTATTTCTCTTAGCCATAATTATTTGTCCTGCTCCCTTTTCAATTTCATATATTCACTGTTATCAGGTATCGTCACGAAACAACCTATACCTACCGCCCAGCGTTCAACCTGCTCCATGAAGTGGAACATTTCACCCGTATCAAGATTTGATGTTTTCCGAAGTGTCCTTACGCGCTCTGTAAGTTGTGTAGTAACGTCAACCATATCGACCACCTCGTAACCTAGGAATGTATGCTTAAGCATCTCCTTAACGGTTTCTGGTGTGTAATTGGCGTTGTTCTTACATAGATATTTGCTTATCTCTGAGCACCACAAATGAAAAGTGGAATTCTGAGATAGTGAACGCTTGTTTTTCCAAGGCTTGATAATGATTCGGTGTGGTTGGTTTGTTGCTAGAACTTCTTTGAGGTGTTGCCATGCTGCGGTTTTGGTTGATTCGTGGAAGAGAAAATCTGCTTCCAAGTTAGCCTCCGTTCTTTTGTCTCCAGACATTAGCTGAGTCTTTTTTTGACTGAAACAGCCCTCCCGCTTTTTGACACTCTATACACCTGTGATAGTGGAATATAACCCCTTCAGAAATCTCTTCCGTTCTGTGAATGGCTATTCCTCCACACTTACAGTACACATAGTTATCACTCACTGTTAGCTCTCCTGTTCCATGCTTGCTTAGCTTCTTCGGCATCTGTAAATCCAAACTTATTTGATGGGCAAATAGTGTTAGAACAGATGACTAAGTGCCCCAAACCCTCGAAGTAGTGGTATTCACCACGTCCTCCACAAAACGGGCATTTCTTGAGTTCGTTCATGCTACTTATCCTTTTTGAAGGGGAGTTTATTTTCGATGTAGTCAATTAATGAAAATAAAAATTGTCGTACGTGTTTTCTGGCAAAGTGGATCGGCGTATCAATTAGAAAAAGTAGAAAGTAAACTATGCTTATTGGGAGCACGAATACAATTGAAACTATCCATCTAACTGGATATGTGATCTCGTTACCTTTAAATTTCGCCCACTTCATCATTTACCCTCCGGCATTGGTGGGAGTGGCATCCAGTGAGTTATTGGATAATCGTCATCTTCAATAAACTCATCGTTATCGCTGATAAAATGGCTGTAAGAACGAGACCAAATCCAACCTTCAAAACATGAATCTGAACGCATGAACACATGCCACACAAACTTGCCATTCCAAAACCAACCTGCAAATACCGGCGTGTCCAGTTCAGGTAATCTCTCACTCACTTTAACCCAATTAGTTCCCTGCATTAGATGCCTCCTTTCGGTTTAGTCTTTTAACAAACGCATCAGAATCAATTCTTAAAAGGCGATTCATAACCTTTTCACAACGATATGGTTTGTGCATTTTTCGATTGCGGTCCGCTGTATTTTTCCCGCCTCTCACATATTTACGCTTGCGTATCATTGCTTCATCAGCGTAGAGCCACATCAACTTTTTAAATTCTGTTCCTTTCATCACTCAACACCTCGCTTAATCGCCATAACTAATTTTTAAACTTCCTGATATGGCAACCACTGCTAAAAGTAACCATCCCCAACCTGATTTTTCGTGATACATCAGGAATGCAACAGATAAAAATCCAGTAATCGGTACTAGCATGAAAAACAATGTGCCTAAAATATCTCGTAAATATTCCATCTAAAAATCCTCACGACTCCCACTCGTAGCCGACTTTAATTGCTTTGGCTTGCTCTAAGGTATTAGTCATTACTTTTGTGTTTGAAATATCACCCCAGCAATTACACTCGACTAGTGTTAGGTAATATTCATTTTCTGTTCCATCATCGCTTTTGTAGGTATGGCGAATCGGATCACCTAAAACCTTGGTGACGGTATGTGTTAGTAAGTTCATCTAAAAATCCTCTTGCGTGTTAACACTCAATTTCTTCATCTACGTAGTCGCTGTTTATATTGCTCAATACCGCCTGATCTAAACCACCGCGAGCATTAGTGAAGTAATATGTTTTTTCTGCACCGGGTGCGTGTCGTGATTTCGTGCAAATAACCTCAGTGATACCTTTCAGATTGGTGTCGGGATGATATTTTTCATCACGATAAATCATGAAGATAACGTCAGCCTCTTGTTCGATAACTCCAGACTCTCTCAAATCAGCATTAACGGGGCGCTTATTGGTTCGTTGCTCTAAGTTACGGTTTAACTGTGCAAGTGCGACTACGGGGCACTTAAGCTCTTTCGCGAGATTTTTTAATCCTGTTGCAATCTCACCTACTGACTGATTCATATTTTCAGGATTGGTCATTTTCATTTTCTGCAAGTAGTCAACGATAATGACACCTAAACCACCCGTTTTTTTGTGCATCTTTCTAGCGTCAGCACGTATTTCATGAATACTCATTGATGGTCGGTCATTGATATAAATCGGTGATTCTTGAATGTCAGCAAGCGCATGAGATAACTTAGCCCAAGCCTCATCCATGTTGATTTTCGATTTATCATCACCGAGTAAGTCTTGCTTGTTAACCCCTGCGTGATGAAATGAAATGCGTTCTGATATCTGCCATGACGGCATTTCGAGACTATAAAAAACAACGGGTTTCTTTTGCTTCAATCCGATTGCTTTTGATATTGCTGTACTGAACATGGTTTTACCCATACCAGGACGACCACCAACAACAATCAAATCGGTATTGTTAAATCCACCAAATGCCTTATCGATATCAGGTAAGCCAAACTGAGTTTTATATTTCCAGATGTCACCGTTGATCATCGATTCAAGAATATTTATCGACTCATTCACACCGTCCATGATGTGCTGTGTTTCAACAACACTCCCTGTGTCCATTGATGAGATTGTGGATTGAACCTCACCGACAACATCAACAAGGTTGCTAACGTTTGATGAACTAATCTTCGCAATGCCTTCATTGAGAACAGCAAGCGTTTTTCGTGCCGTGGTTAGATCCTTAATCTTCTGAACATAACCGGGTAACATTTGAATACTTGATGTATTTTTAGTGCATTCAGCAAGATAACCGAACCCGCCAGTAATATCTGAATTACCTTGTTGTTCAATTTCTCCATTCAGTAAAACCAAATCAACCTTAGAGCCATTCCTGACAAGGCTTTGCATGGCTTTAAATATGGCTTTGTGAGCCGATGATGTGAAATCGTCAGCAACTAAACTTTCAATCGCTGAGATAGCAATTTCTTCTGTTTCAGATGTGGCAATCAGTATTCCGCCAATGACAGCCTGCTCTGAGTAATAATCCGTGAATTTATTTTCCATTAAACAATCCCTTTTTTCCGTTCGGTATATTCTCGTTTGGCTTGTTCGTAGGTTTGCGACCATCTTGTCGGCGTTAAAATCCAGTCAAGAGTTAACCATCCCTTGTCTTGTAAGCCAGTGAATAAACTTGATTGCGATATCAGCTTGAAGCAGGTGTCCATGTGTTTTACTTCACGCCATTGCCCCTTGTTAGTTTTTCCATTCCAGACAGCCTCCAAATCTTTGTAGGCAGGTCTGCGTGATGTCCACTCATGAAAATCAATGGCTCTTTCAGGAACGTATTTGTTCCAGATTTTGATTAATTCCTCATGAGGACAATCGACAGGATTGATACCGTCTCGGTTTTTCCACTTGATCGCATCTGACAGATAGCCATCGAAGCGGTTAACTCGGCAGATATTGGTTGGTTTTGCTATTGAGTTATTACGTCGCTTCCATGTTGACACCACCCACTCAATAACTGTGATTAAATCACTTAGCAGATATCTATCTCTGCTTTGGGTTGGAGATAAGAGGGTCATGAATGGTTTAAAGTCTCTGCACTGAGAGCCAGTAATATTGTTATAAAAATCTAGAGCTTCTCTTGCTTCCCTGATTATCTCTTCACGAGAAATTCCTTCACTTGAAGATGACATAGGATGAGCACTTACCACTGGTATTCCATCGAAATCATATCTCTCAGACACGATCCCTTCTCTCACCAAAACGAAACCATCAGAAAGTTGCTTTAGTTTTACAATGGATTTATCTCTAGCGTTCAATCTATCGATTTCAATGCCACAAGAATCGCCCTTACCATTGGAAACCAGAAGATCAACTCGACCAGCTTTACCATCACCTCTGTCGCTAACTCTAAATTCTCTTTCGCAGATATAACCAAGCTCAACTAATTTTTGCTCAACAGAATCATGAAGCTTGTCTGCCTTATCGAAATCAAACTTTCCTTCTAGGATTGAAATTAATTCTTCACGAAGAGAACCTCCTCGATTTCCTCCCTTGGGAGGTATGGTGGGATCTTTTCTTTTGTCTTTTGTATTATTGTCTTTTGTGTTTGACTGTTTCGGTAAAGTGGTTTTTACCGTTTCGGTAAAACTTTTACTGTTTCGGTCAATGTCAGTTTCCCACTCGGAAATATTCTTATTCATTCCAATTTTTCGACCTTCCTGAATAAAGATTTTCATCCGAACTAATTGATTTTTAGCGGTGGAGCATTTGGTGCTATCAATCTTTGTCATGCTTTCAAGTTGTTCATTGCCAACCCAATCCATTTTTTTATTAAAGCCGTATGTTTTTCTCCACACAGCCATAACCATTAATAATTGGTGCTTGGTCAACCCAGCAAGCATGATTGCATCTAATAGCTCATTCGCTATTCTGGTGTAGCCATTATCAAGATCTGCCACGTTAGGCCTCTCTTGCCGTCGTTGATTACCAAAATCTGCATATGCAACATTACTCATGCGATCCTCCTAGTAATTTCTCACGATGCTCATTTCTCAATTTTGCATCTTCGAATGCTTCCTTTAGACGTTTACTTCCTAACGGTGTCACTTCTCGTAACGTCTTATCTCGCATGATGTTTTTATGCACTTCGTGACGATTAAACCAATGATTAACTTTCTTCTTCATGGTATAATTCCCTTATTCCTAAGCTGTATCAGACAAGAGAAACCTAAATTTCCCTTGTCGTAATTACTGGTTATTGATACAGTGTATTTGTTAAGTTAAATGGTTAAGTCCATTTGTTGAGAAGCCTCACCATTCGCCGTGGTTGAGGCTTTTCTTTTTGGTGATTTGACATGCTCAAGCATCTGAATTAACGCTCTAGCCTCATCACCTTGCAATATCACTGTGTCATCTGGTGTCTCATACCCAATAGCAACTAAAAGCCTTGCACAACGTTGTATGAAGCTTAATTGCGTTTTAGATTGTTGAGATTGCCAGCGAGATATTTGTGATTCGTGAATACCCGTCCTTTTCGCTACTTCTCTAGCGCCAGTAACAAGTATCCCTTTCATGATTTTTGATTCGATTTCTCGAAATTTGCGTTCGTT
>OMGS01000832.1_pt1 | contig 12893 bp, 9 predicted proteins | sample 1646081 | NCBI WGS metagenome assembly OMGS01 (sample SAMN05578591, study PRJEB25193) | human gut metagenome | biome: Human Microbiome; feature: human-associated habitat; material: feces | host: Homo sapiens | place: USA:Birmingham | reverse complement strand
CGAGATGTGCGGACGTGACTGGAGTTCAGACGTGTGCTCTTCCGATCTCCTTTTGCTGCAGCTTAAGTTTGCCGGATGGAAGATATGGCTTCTCCAGGCGATGCTGTTTACAGCAGTGGGCGGCCTGATTTCAAGGATATACGGGGATTCTTACGGAATAAGCCGTGATAAGATTCCGTTCCTGCTCTGCTGCAGCGCAGTTTTGATCGCCATGACAGTGCTCCCCTTCCTGCAAAGATCCCTGCGCTGCCGGATGTACGAGGTGGAGGCGGCCGCAAAGATGTCATCGGGTAAACTGATGGCATCCTGGATTGTATTTGCAGGGATAGGGGACGGTATCGGGCTCAGTGTTTTGATTTTTCTGACGGTCCGTATAACGCCGTTGGGATACGGAAGCGCGGTATTGTATCTGGTGGCGCCATTTTTGTCGGCGGCGGCGGTATTGTTTTATCTGCTGGGGCATTTGGAATGGAGACATGTTCTTCCCGGCAGTGTGAGTGCATGTGCCGTCCTGCTTCTTGTATTCGGGATTTTTAGTAAATATTATCCGGCCTTTTACCTTCAATCCTTTACGGCCGGCTGGGCCTTGGTGTGCCTCTGCCTTCTTGTATTTTTGGCACGGCAGTACAGCCGGCTGCGTATGGCTTATATGCCCTGCGGGATTTAGTGTTGGCTGTGTTTTACTGCCTTGCAGCAGTCGCTGAAATCAGGCAGGCTGCTGCCTTCAGGGGCGAACCGACAAAAAAAGAGAGGCCGGAGGGCTTTTCGGGAATCGAGGTTATTATGGAATTGTGTTTGGAACAGGTGAGTAAGAGTTTTCAGGATAACAGGGCGGTGGACGATGTCTCCCTGCGGATAACTCCGGGCGTATGGGGGCTGCTTGGCGCCAACGGGGCCGGAAAAACAACGCTGATGCGGATGATAGCGGGGATATTAAAGCCGGATAAGGGGCGGATTACCTATGATGGAATACGGATAGACAGCCTGGGTGAGGCTTACCGGGATATATTCGGGTATCTGCCGCAGGAATTCGGCTTCTACCCGGAATTTACAGTCAGGGATTATCTGGAATATATGGCGGCCTTAAAGGGGCTGAAGCCGGGCTGGTCCCGCAGAAAAATAGGGGAGCTTCTGGAAACGCTCACCCTGGAGGAAGTGAAGAATAAAAAGATTGTCAGGCTCTCCGGAGGGATGAAAAGGCGGGTGGGCATCGCCCAGGCGCTGCTGAATGAGCCGGAAATCCTGATTCTGGACGAGCCTACCAGCGGGCTGGATCCGGGGGAAAGAGTGCGGTTCCGCAACCTGCTTTCCGAGTTCGCCCATGACAGGATTGTACTCATATCCACACATATTGTGCCGGATGTGGAGTACATCGCCATGAAAAATGCGGTTATGAAGGATGGAAAAATCATAGAAACCGGAACGACACCGGAATTGGTAAAACGCATGGAGGGAAAGGTCTTTTCTGAAAAAATCCCTGCACGCGCGCTGGCGGATTATGAGAAAAAGCTGTGCATTGTTAATCTGAAAAATGAGCCGGACGGCGATATTACCATTCGTTATCTGGGAGACAGACCGGAAACGGAGGATTCTGTTTCGGAGGAACCCAGGCTGGAGGATCTGTATCTCTGGCTTTTCCCTCAGAATACAGATGGACGGAAAACAGAAGAGAGAGGTACCAAAGGAGGGAAAAGAAGATGAGATTATTCAGGCTGGAATTAAAAAGGGTTATAAAGACACGGACCACCTGGATTCTGCTTGCGGCGGCCCTTCTTATATCCGTACTGATGGCCTGGCTGCCGGTGACTTTTGAAACACGGAACGTCGTGGAGGATGGGGTGGAAAAAGAGCTCACAGGATTTGATGCGATTCGGGTAAAAAGACAGGCTCAGGCAGGAATAGCCGGAGAAATCACGGAAGCACAGCTGAAGGCCGCGGCGGAGACTGCTGTCCGGGTATTGAGAGAATATGAGAAAGAATACATGTACCAGCTGCCTACGGAGGTGTATGTGGAAAAAATCCTTCCTGTCGCCCCATTGCTTTCCAGAGTACCGGAGGTATATGCGGATGCGGAAACAGGTATGGCCCCGGGAATTGCCGCCCTGGATCCGGATTGGCTGGATCATTTTTATGAGAGCTGCCCGGTTCACCTGAAAAACCTGATGAAGCTGGAGCAAAGGGATTATCCGGAGGCGGGGGAAAAGGCGGAAAAGATGTATGCAAAGGTAAAAATGCCATTTGTTTTTTATCCGGGCTACAGCACCAATGCCTATGATTATCAGATGCTGACTATTTTTCTTCTGGTGCTGCTCTGCGTAATTATCGCCGCCCCGATTTATTCCGCAGAATATCAGACGCATGCCGATGATATCCTGCGCTGCGCCAAATACGGGAAGGGAAAGCTGGCGGTGATCAAGCTGGCCGCGGCGGTGCTGATTACAGCTGTTTCCTTTGCCCTGTGCATGGCCCTGCACCTGATCCTTTCCAACAGCTTTTTTGGCTGGGATTTTTTAAAAAGCTCCATGCAGCTGGTCTTTTCTACCGTGAGCCTGAGCGCCATGACTATCGGGCAGCTGCAGCTGGCTGTGGCGGCAGCCGGGTTCGCAAGCCTGCTGGCTTCTGTCAGCTTTACCCTGTTTCTGTCTTCACGGTGCCAAAATACGGTGGCGGCGCTGGCATTGGCCCTGCTGTTTTTCCTGAGTCCCATTATTTTATTTATGGCATCCGGCGGGAATGGAATATCCTGGTTACGGTGCCTGCTGCCTTCCGGGGGTGTCTCAATATTGGGAGGGTTTGCTTCAGAAATGACGGATTTTAATTTCCTGCATATTGGAAGCCGCTGTGTATGGACGCCTTACGTGATTCTTGTGGCGGCCCTGGTGGAAATTCCTGTATTCACGGGCTTAACAATACGCTCTTATTGCAGGCATTCTCAATGAATGGGATGCTAAAATGAGGTAGATATGAGTAAAAAGCCAGACCGGAAAATGAGAACATAGATTTCCGGTCTGGCTTTCTGTAATAAAAGTGATGGTCTTTTTCCGGTAATGAGGATTGAGCAAAGCTGTAAATGGGTATGCCAGCAGCTTTTTCCCGGAAACATTTCCAAATAAATGTAAGTCATCCTCCGTCACAAATTTCACCCCATATTCGGGTAATGCAGTGGTTCCAAACCACAGGTCTGCATTTTCATTCCAATAGTTTCTGTTATTATCCATGATTGTCTCGTTGTTCATCCGACCGGCTCCTTTTCCTGTGTCCTTTTGCGGTACTGCGGGATGCAAAAAACGATGAAATATGGTGAAAGGGTACAATATTGAAAGCGGCTGATTTTGAAAACATGGAATAAGATGGTAAAAATGACGGTGATATTCAAAATTGGCACGCTTGAAATATGCGATATTTACAAATGCGGTGAGGGAGGGATAGACTGGTTTCAGGTTCAGAAGTGCTGCAGCAGAATGAACTGATACAGGATACGAAGCAAAAAACGAAGAATGAATTCAGGAGGAAATGGTATGAGAAGGAAAGTAATTGCACTTCTGCTGTCGGTATGTATGCTGGCGCTTCCGCTGGGGGGCTGCGGTTCGCAGGAAAGCGGAAATTCGGAAAATACATCTGCTGTAAACGGGAAGGAAACGCAGGCGGACGGAAATGCACAGGAGAGCGGGAATGGGGAGGCCGTGAAATTGACGGGGCTTTATGTGTCACATTCCTTAACCAAGGATATGAATGAACTGCAGTGGCTGCAGGAGTTGGAAGAGAAAGCAAATGTGGATATTGAATGGGAGCAGATTTATTCGGATTGGGAAACTACCAAGTCCACACGGTTTGCTTCCGGGGATATACCGGATATCCTGATTAATGCCACGGTGGATTCCGATTATACAAAGTATAATGGTTTGTTTATGGAATTGTCTTCGCTGATAGAGGAAAATGCGCCTAATGTTATGCAGATGTTTGAGGAGGAACCGGATACCAGGATTCTGGCAACGACAAAGGAAGATAAAATATTTGCCGCACCTAAATTCCAGGGGAAATGGCCGGCCACGAATACGGTCATGTTTATTAATAAGGAATGGCTGGATAATCTGGGGCTGGAAATGCCGGAAACCTTTATGGAGCTTAAGGAGGTTCTGAAAGCTTTTAAGGAGCAGGATGCCAACGGAAACGGGAATCCGGATGATGAGGTCCCGCTGGACTTTAATGCATACGGAGGCAACAACGCATGGTTCAACAGCGCCTATTCCCTGACGAACCTGCTGGGGGCTACGGGAATACAGCTTACGAACTGGGGGCAGGAAGGCTATTTTGCGGAGGACGGAAAGGTAAAATGCTATGCGGTGGATGAAAGATACCGTGATTTCCTCCGATTTATGTCTGAATTGTATAAGGAAGGACTCATTAACCAGAAAGCGCTGACAAGTGATTATTCCACCTATCAGTCCCTGTCCCGGGGCGACGAGGACGGAAACGCTCTGGTGGGTGTAGCCTTCGGCTGGGAAGAAACCGATAAATTCGGGCCGAAGCTGTATACCCAGTATGTGCCGCTTGCCCCTCTTGCCTATGATGTGGATTGTGAGCCGGGAACCTATGATACCCGCTGGAGAAATGATTATTCCGGGCTGAATATGTCCGCGAACAGGATCTGTATGAGCGCCAAATGTAAAAATCCTGAAGCAGCCATGCGTTTCATCGATACCTTTTATGATGAGGCTGCCAGTGTACAGGTATTGTTCGGGGGAATTACGGATGGCTGTGTGGAGCAGACAGGCGATCATTCCTTTAAGGTGCTTCCTCCTCTGGATGCGGATATGGATCCGGGTACCTGGAAATGGACGAATGCCTTCGCAGGGAACGGCCCTATGTATATCCGCAGAAGTACGGAGCTGGAAATGGCACAGGATATGACCTTTGCCGTGGAAGAAAGAAAAGACTATGACGCGGTCCTGAATAAAATGGGGGAATCCGACTATTATCCGCAGATGTTTATGAAGTATACGGATGAGGATCAGAATACCATGGCCCTTACCCAGGCGAATATCAATAACATTATTGATAATTATTGGTCCCTGTGGCTTACCGGGGAATCGGATATTGACAAGGATTGGGATACCTATGTGCAGAATGTGAATGACGCGGGACTTCCTCAGATATTGGAAATCCGCCAGGCGGCATTTGAGGAATATCTGAATAAATAATCCTGCAGGGACTGTTCCTTTTTCACTGTAAAGGGACAGTCCCGCATGTAAAGAGAGGCGTGCTATGAAAAGGAAGGCAAAATACTGGAAAAAGAATTATCAGCTGTGGCTCATGCTTTTCCCGGCTGTTATATATGTATTTATTTTCTGCTATATACCGATGTACGGAATGCAGCTGGCGTTCCGGGAATACAGCTTTTTGGCCGGAATTACCGGAGGGGAGTTTGTGGGGATGAAATATTTTAATCAGTATTTTTCCAGCCCCATGTTCCTTACGACACTGAAAAATACGTTTGTGATCTCTGCGGTCAGCATTATTGTGGGTTTTCCGGCCCCGATCATCCTGGCTATGATGATCAATCAGATCAGAAATAAAAAATGGAAACGTACGGTGCAGACCACGGTTTATATCCCTTATTTTATTTCGGTGGTGGTACTGGTATCGATGCTTAATATTATGCTGGCCAATGACAGCGGTGTGGTGGGGAACTTCCTGAAAAGCATTCATCTGGCGGCGGAAAATACCAACCTTCTGGGTTCGGAAAAGGCTTTCGTTCCGGTATATGTGCTGTCGGGGGTATGGCAGAGTATGGGGTGGAACAGCATTATCTATATCGCCGCGCTGTCTTCCGTGGATACCCAGCTGTATGATGCCTGCAGAATTGACGGGGCGAATAAATGGCAGACCATGTGGAATATCGATTTCCCGGCGATTCTTCCCACGGTTATCATACTGCTGATTATGAATATGGGACATATCCTTGCGGTGGGCTTTGATAAAATCTATCTGATGCAGAACAGTCTGAATCTGGGGGCGAGCCAGGTGATTTCCACCTATGTATATTCTGTGGGAATCAAATCATCCCAGTTTTCCTTCGGCGCTGCGGTAGGGCTTTTTAATAACATAATCAACTTTTTATTCCTGCTGGTGACCAACCATATCGCCAAGAGGACGACCGGAAACGGATTGCTGTAGCTGATATCTGCATTTACGTCTGCGGGAAAGACGCAGACAGAAAGGATAAAAATTGAAAACAAAAAGAAAAAAGATTTACTGGCCGGATACCATTTTTTCCGCTGCCGTTATTGTGCTCAGCATTGTGATTTTTATCATTATCGCATATCCCCTATGGTTTGTCGTTATCGCCTCTGTCAGCAATTCCAACCTGGTCAATCTGGGAAAGGTAACGTTCCTTCCGAAGGATATCCGTTTTTACGGCTATGAACAGATTCTGAACGATGCGAGGATTTGGAAGGGGTATGCTAACACGATTCTCTATGTGACAGCCGGAACCATGCTGAATATGGCGGTGACGCTGCCTGCGGCCTATGCCCTTTCCCGTAAGGATTTCCGCATGGCGGATAAGGTGATGCTTTATTTTGTTTTTACCATGTTCTTCAGCGGCGGCCTGGTGCCGCTTTATATGACGGTAAGCTCCCTGCATCTGATAAGCACCAAAGCGATATTGATTGTATATATGGCGATTAATATTTATAATCTGATCATAGCGAGGACGTTTATCTCCAATTCCATACCGGAGGATTTATATGAGGCGGCCATTCTGGACGGATGCTCTCATGTCTCTTATTTCACGAAGGTAGTGCTTCCGCTGTCCAAGGCGCTGATATCCGTTCTGCTCCTGTATTATGCGGTAGCCCATTGGAATGATTATTTTAACGCCCTGATTTTTAATAACAACGGAGCCAACGATCCGCTGCAGATCGTGCTGCGTAGGATACTGCTTCTGAATGAAGCCTTTTCGGGAGGAAACGGAGGGATTCAGGGAGGCTATGCCCAGGACAGTGCGGATCAGGTAAAATATGCGGTAATTATTGTGTCCACTCTGCCCATCCTCTGTGTTTATCCTTTTGTACAGAAGTACTTTGAAAAAGGGGTTATGATAGGGGCAGTCAAGGGATGAGCGGCGGCAAAGCTTATAAAAAGGAGAACAGGATGGAAGAAAAAACGAAGAAAAGGCCGAATGTGCTGCTGCTTCTTTCGGATCAGCAGCGGTATGATACCATCGGGGTGGCAGGCTTTCCCCATATGCATACCCCGAATCTGGATCGGCTGGCCGGGGAAGGGGTTCTTTTTGAACAGTGCCATTCCACGAACCCTGTATGTATGGCATGCAGGCATGATTTGCTTACAGGGCGTCCGGGCCGGGATCATGGCTATTATACCAATCTGGAAGAAAAGCCCATCGATAATTATGCCACGCCCACTCTTCCCCGTATTTTCAGCGAGAACGGCTACAGGACGGCGGCGGTAGGGAAAATGCATTTTTTTCCTGCAAGGGAGCATCATGGCTTCGGGGAAATGTACCTGATGGAGGAGCTGCCCAAAAGAAGGCAGGATGATCAGTACCTGCAGTATCTGAAGGAGAAAGGGCTTGGGGATATCCAGAACCAGCATGGGGTCAGGCCGCTTTTGTATCATGTACCGCAGAATTCGGTTCAGAAGCTTGAGGATCACGGGACCATGTGGGTGGCTGACAGAAGCATACAGTGGCTGGAAGAAAACGGAGAGGAGCCGTTCTTCCTCATGTGCGGGTTCATTCAGCCGCATCCGCCCTGGAATATTCCGAAAGAGCTGGACGGCCTGTACCGGGAGGCTGTGATTCCGGAACCGGTTCCCCGTTCCCGGATGCCGATGGACGGCAATGAGCCGAATCCCTGGTTCGGGGATTGGGACAGCAGGGAACAGAAGGAAGCGATAAGGAAAGCCTATTATACGGCTGTGAGCATGGTGGATATGGCAGTGGGAAAGATTCTGGATGCTCTGCGGGAGAAAGGGCTTCTGGACAATACGCTTATCATTTTCACCTCCGATCATGGGGAAATGCTGCAGGATAAGGGGTATTACAGTAAAGAACTGGCTTATGAAGGCTCTGTGCGCGTGCCTTTGCTTCTGCGTTATCCAAAGAGGCTTGCGGGAGGAAGAAAAATTGGAGGCTTTGTGGATAGCTTCGATCTGCTGCCCACCTGCCTGGATGTCTGCGGACTTGCCTATCCGGACGGGGAGCTGCGGGGAGAATCCCTTTTCCGGCTGGCGGAGAAGAATGATCGGGAATTCCAGTTTTCTTCTTCCGGCCTGGGATACCGGCGTTGGGTGATGTGCAGGAATGACAGGTATAAATATGTTTTCCATTACAATGGCGGGTATGAAGAATTGTACGATATGAGGGACGACGGCGGGGAAGAGCATAATCTGGCGGAGGAAAAGGAAGGGCATATCCGGGAAACAGTCAGCCGCCTGCGCAGGGAAGCTTTGCTTTACGAACAGGAGTGCGGGCCGGAAGGCAATATCCGAAACGGTGATTTTGTGCCGGTTCCCTATGAGCCTTATCATGGTTCCATAAGGGGAAAATTCCATTATTGGGCCAATTACCAGATGCAGAAATTTTATGAAGGAGAGCGTGCCGAACGGCTTATACAGGAAATCCGGCATGCTTCGGATAATCCGGAAAAATCCGGGGCGGCCCTGACAGCGCTTTTTAATGCCGAAAGCTGGCAGAAGGATTTCCAGGCGCGGTTCCGTGAATATACGGGAAGAGAGCTGACGCCGGAAGAGAATGAGCTGCTGTTTGAAAAAGCGGCTGAGGAAGCCATGGAATAAGGGAAGGGGCTTATGAAAGAGGAAAAAAGACCTAATATAATATTGTTTCTGGCGGATGATATGGGATTTTCCGATATCGGGTGCTATGGTTCTGAAATACCGACGCCCGGTATCGATCGCATGGCGGCCTGCGGTCTGCGCTATACCCAGATGTACAGCAACGCGAGATGCTGTCCGAGCCGCGCGTCCCTTCTGACAGGGCTGTACCCTCATCAGGCGGGGGTGGGGCACATGACCGGCAATATCGGGATTCCCGAATATCAGGGCTATCTGAATGAAAACTGCCTTACCCTGGCGGAAGGACTGAAAAACTGCGGTTACCGGACAGGAATGGTGGGAAAGTGGCATGTGGGAGGCGAGTACGGACACCGGGAGGAAGCCGGAAGCATAGAAGGGCAGGAAGGCTATCCCACCCCCCTTCAGAGAGGATTTGACCGGTTTTACGGCACGCTGGAGGGCGCGGGGAATTATTATAATCCGGTCACCTTGACGGAGGACGGGAAATGGCTTTCTGTAAAGCCTTCCGAGGACTTTTACTATACGGAAAAAATAGCGGAAAAAAGCTGTGAATATATCAGGCAGTTTTCCGGCGGCGGGAATCCGTATTTCCTTTATGTGGCATTCAATGCGCCCCACTGGCCCCTGCATGCCAGGGAAAAGGATATCCGGGAACGGGAAGGCTCTTATCTGTGCGGCTGGGATGAGGTCCGCAGACAGCGGTACCGCCGGCAGGTGGAGATGGGGCTTGTCCGGGATATCTGGGATATGTCGCCGAGGGATGGGGAGTCTCCGGATTGGGACAGCGTGGAGGAGAAAGACTGGGAGGATATCAAGATGGCGGTGTATGCCGCCCAGGTGATGGAAATGGACAGGGCGGTAGGACAGATAATGGATGCGGTGCAGGATACCGGGGAAGAGGAGGATACGGTATTTCTTTTCCTTTCGGATAACGGAGCCTGTGCCGAGGAGCTTCCGTCGGACGGCTGGGTGATGAATTTTGCGGAAGACATGACCCTGGACGGCAGGCCTGTGGCTGTGGGAAACCAGACGAGGAAACGCCCCGGCGGAGAGGATACATACATCAGTTATGGCCTTCCCTGGGCCAATGTGAGCAATACGCCTTTCCGTCTGTTCAAGCACTGGATCCATGAGGGCGGGATTGCGTCTCCCTTTGTGGTGCAGTGGAAGAAAGGAATCCGGGAAAAAGGGGTTCTGCGGCATACACCGGTGCATTTTATCGATATCTTTCCCACACTCTTAGAGCTGGCGGGAGGAAGGTACCCTGATAAAAAAGGGGATAAGACCTTGATTCCCCTTCAGGGGGAAAGCCTGGCGGCGAGTTTTGCCGGGAATATGGAAGAGGGAAGGGAATGGGAACGGGAAAGGCCGATTTACTGGGAGCATGAAGGAAACTGCGGCGTCCGTCTGGGAAAGTATAAGCTGGTCAGGAAATATCCGGGCCCGTTTGAACTGTATGATATGGACAGGGACAGGACGGAGCTGCATGATATTGCGGCGGAAGAAAAAGAGACGTCGGACAGGCTGAAAGGCCTTTTCTATGACTGGATGCAAAATACAAAGGTCAGGGATTGGGATGAGGTGCTTGCCTGGATGAAACAAAACGGATAGGGGAGAAGGGGCAGCCCCTCCCCCTGTCCGTTTATGGCTTCCGTGTTCCGGCAGGCGGCGGATTAACAGATAACACCGTCCCGCACCGTTATAATCCGGCTGCTGCTTTTGGCGGCTTCAGGAGAATGGGTGACCATAAGGATGGTCTGCCCGTTGGTTTGGTTGATCTCCTGTAAAAGAGCCATAATTTCCTCTCCGGTCTTTGTATCCAGGTTGCCGGTTGGTTCATCGGCAAAGAGGATTTCCGGTCTGCTGATTAGGGCCCTGGCGATAGCCACCCGCTGCTGTTGGCCGCCGGACAATTCCCGGGGCGTATGCCTGCGGCGGTGGGAGAGTCCCACAACCTCCAGGATATATTCCAAGTCGCTTTTATAATCCTGTTTTTTCCTGCCGTCAAGCAGCAGGGGGAGCAGGATATTTTCTTCCACGCTCAGATTGGGTATCAGATTATAAAACTGAAAAACAAATCCGATTTTCTGACGCCGGATCCGGCTCATTTTCTCGTCGTCAAACCGGGAAATATCGGTACCGTTGAGCAGGACGGATCCTGATGTGGGGGTATCCAGGCCGCCCAGGATATAGAGGAGCGTGCTTTTCCCGGAACCGGACGGGCCCATGATGGAGGCGAATTCCCCCTGTGCTATCTGCAGAGATACATCTTTGAGTACCTTCGTGGCAGCCCCGCCGGGATTGAAATTTTTGACGAGATGCCTGCCTTCTATGGCGATGTTTTTTTCCAATGCTTTCATATACCAGACCTTCGCTTTCTTATTCAAATTTTATTTCTTCGATCAGATTCATCCTGCGGCTTTTCCAGATAGGGACGACAGAACCGAGCAGGGTTACCAGGATTCCGAGCATACCGGCGGTCAGGAAGGAAGAGGCCTCCAGTCTGGGAACCATGGATATTTTCGGGCCGGCCACCAGAAAGATCGTTTGTATTTCCTGGTAGGAAACAAACATGGCTATCAAAGCCCCCAGCAGACCGGAGGAGAAGCCTTCGGTCAGGGTCATTTTCCTGTTTTGACGGCAGCTTAAGCCCACGGACTTATACATGGCGATACTCCGCCGTTTCTGCATATAGTTAATCAGAAGGTTGTTGATTACTCCTATGGCGGCCAGGAGTAAGATAAAGTAGGTCATGCTGTGCATGGGCTGAAGGAAAGCGCCTACGGTAGAAAGGGCGTCCGTATTAAATTCTTCCACCGTACGGCTCCAGTTGGGAGTATCTGCGAACAGATCCCGGATCTGGATCATGACTGCCTCCGGGTCGGCGGCGGTATAAGCCAGGAAACCATAGGAGGAGGGGCTGAAATCGGTTACTGCACAGTCGGAGGGAATCACCGCCTCCACGTCGGTAGCCCTTGATTTAAAGCTTCCTGCCACGGTGTATTCCTCTTCCGAAGCGCCGTCGGATAAACGGATGGTATCGCCCGGGGATAAGCCGGCCTGCTTCATCCTGTCTTCACTCAGGATAATCGCCCGGCTGGAACCAAAAGCTGCTTCGGCCTGTTCTTTTTCTTCCTGCCCGGTGTAATGGAGGGCGAACATGGTGTTATACCATTCCAGATTGGAAGTGGCCTCCAGACGGGAAAAAGGAATGCCGTTCCCCTGCAGCTTTCCGTTAAAGACATAGAGAGGGAGTACCTTTTCCACGCCGTCCATTGCCTTCACCTCATCGACAAAGGCCTGATCCATCATTCCGTCCGCGAAGCCTTCCAGTTCTGCGCCGTTGAAAACATCGCTCACATAGGTGGTCACAAAGCTTCCCACCACACGGATGACGATGACGGCAGATATGCTGATGAACAGGAGGGTGACATTCTGGGTGACATTCTTGTTGTCACGCATGTTCCTGGCGGCCAGTCTGCATTCATTGCCGGGAAAGAAGCCATAAAGGAATTCCAGGCTGCGTGACGCCGCGTTGGTCAGCAGCGGAATGAGCATGATCGCCGCGCAGAGAAGTCCGAGCAGGGAAAGGGCGCCTGCCGGATAAAGCAGGTTCTCCGGAGCGGCTTTGGGAAGGATGACGGACAGAAAAAACAGGGCGGCGCCTGTAATCAGGACGAGGGGGCGGGAAACCGGTTCTTCTTCCACATTCCCGAGAACCACTTCCTTTACCGGCAGGCGGCTGGCCCTGTGTACAGGAATCCAGGCGCTGAGAAGGGAGACGGTTACCGCGACGGCAAAGGAACTGAAAAGGCCGTATACAGAGATGACTATGGGAATTTCCATTCCCTGGGACAGGTTTTTCCCCATGCCCTGAAGGAGGAAATACAGTACCAGGATTCCGGGCGGTATACCCAGCAGTCCGCCTGCGCAGCCATACAGGAGGCTTTCCAGCAGTAGAATACGGGAAACGGTTTTCCGGGTTGCGCCGATGCTGCGGAAGGTGCCGATAACAGGCATCCTATCCAGGGTGATGACCTTGTAGCTGCTGAATA
>OMGS01000831.1_pt1 | contig 12915 bp, 14 predicted proteins | sample 1646081 | NCBI WGS metagenome assembly OMGS01 (sample SAMN05578591, study PRJEB25193) | human gut metagenome | biome: Human Microbiome; feature: human-associated habitat; material: feces | host: Homo sapiens | place: USA:Birmingham | reverse complement strand
GCACTGCCAGCTGAATAACACATCCCCGTCAATACGGCCCTCGCTGTACGCTTACAGAAAATGCTGATGTCTGTACAGAAAGAAAAGAACGTCGCAGAGAGTGTGGTATCTGAAACGCATACCGGCGACAGCGTATATGCTTCCCTGTTTGAAAAAATTAACCTGAATCCGGTATCTGCCCTGAGTGCACTGGATAACCCTTTCCGGTCAGCAGATAACGCGACTGGCAGAATTACCTCCAGCATACAACCTGCGGTGCAGTGCGCAGCTGCTGCAGCAACTGAGGGTTCTTGTCCCCGGCAATCCCCGTGTTCAGGAAATGGTGGATAACTGGCAGAAGAGTGTAAGGAGTCGTGCGCTCCCGGAAGAGGCGATGACGGGCTGGAACGAAGGCATGATCCGCTTACAGCAGTTGGCTGAGCGCCTGAACCGTCAGGATGAACAGCGGGGAAAATACATGACGGTCAGTGAACTGAAAACGGAGGTGTTTGGCATCATGCAGGCTTTTAACCGGCATATCCCGGCGGAAGAGCAGTTACGTCGCTACGGTGAAGTCCGTAACCAGAATGGCAGTGAACAGCAGCAAAAACAGGCTGAAATGGCGCTAAATCAGTTAATTAACCGTTATCAGATGATACGTGCAGGCAAACAATAGTGGTAGCCATAATGCAGGAGCAAAGCCTGAATCAGGAAGAGTTATTCTGACTGAGTTTGGTTTTCTGGCGATTCTTGTGATGGTGGGATGTGCTTGGTTAGCTGAACAGGCCTTTTCCGACCATGCGCTTTCACCACACAGTGCTTGGCCGTACAGTGCATCGCGCGATGCCGGGCTGGCCGATACGGGCGCGGGCGGCTATCCCACTTGTAAACAGCGGTGGGCCGACGACACCGTTGGGCTGAAAGCCCGTCTACTGCAACTTCCTGCCCTAGATATCTGGACGGCGTTTAAAAAAATCGACCAGTCGCAGGTAGTGTATGAAGAGGCCGTGCTGCGCTCGCGGGTCAGTGAACGAAATATGCAGGTATCGCAGAATGGGCGCGTTTATCCAAGCTATGGCGGTAACGTTGATGGCACCGTCGCCAATGCCGCCACCCGGTTGGCATCCGGCGCTAGAAATATCCTCGGCAGCATAGCGGCATGTACGGCATTCGACAGCGTGCGTTAGGCACTACCGATGGTACAGGCGCAGCTGCAAATAGCGCTGGTGATCTGTATTCCGCTGATAACGCTCTGTTCGGCGTGGGATGTGAAAGTAGTGATGACGCTGACGTTTGTGCAGTTTGCACTATTTTTCCTCACCTTTTGGTGGGAACTGGCACGGTGGCTTGATAGCTGGCTGCTGGATGTGCTCTACAACAGCGATACCCACAGTAGCTGGAATTTAGCCGGGATCCAGAATACGCAGGATGACGTGATTATCAATCTGGTGATGAGGTTGATGTTTCTGGTGTTGCCGACATTCTGGCTGGGGGCGATGACGTGGGCTGGAGTGAGGGTTGGCGTGGCGCTGAATGGAGCGCTGGCGGGATGATTGGGAGGTGATTCGCCAATCTCACTTTCCTATACACATATAAAATGTAATGAAATATCTCTTTTTTGAGAATATACATTCTATATTTTTAACATTCAGTCTCTTCCGAACATCTGTGTCGCCTGATTTCCCAATGATTTTTGCATTGCCCTCAATCATTTTAGGTCAATTTACGACCAACCAATTAACTAACTTTGTGATATGTATGGGTAACACCGTTGAACGTCGGCTGGGTGTTGTTCATAATCCCTTTAAAAGGTCTGGGGATGGCCATGACCTCAGGGCGGTAGCGTGACCAAAGTTCATATCCATACCAATTATTTTTATTTAAAATATCAACTTATTCGAGTTGTTTTATTTAGTTCAAAGAAGGTATCAAATTGATAGTTATAGATTTTTTTTGTGGCTGTGGTGGAGCCAGTGAAGGGCTACGTCAGGCTGGCTTTGATATCGAGCTTGGATTAGATATTGACCAACAAGCATCAGAAACATTTAAAGCTAATTTCCCTGATGCAAAATTCATCCAAGATGATATTAGGAAAATCGAACCTCAAGATATCTCCGACATCATTGATATTAAAGCTAAACGGCCTTTGTTACTGAGTGCATGTGCACCATGTCAACCATTTTCGCAACAGAATAAAAATAAAACTAGTGACGACTCAAGGAGAAATCTACTAAATGAAACTCATCGTTTTATTAGAGAACTTCTTCCTGAATATATTATGCTTGAAAATGTTCCTGGAATGCAAAAAATTGATGAAGAAAAAGAAGGCCCATTTCAGGAGTTTATTAAGCTACTTAAAGAGTTAGAGTATAACTATATATCTTTTATAGCCAATGCTGAGAACTATGGGATTCCCCAAAGAAGAAAAAGACTCGTGCTCTTAGCTAGTCGAGTAGGTAAAGTTACCCTACCAGAGATAACCCATGGTAAAAATAAAATCCCATTCAAAACTGTACGAGATTATATCCAGGACTTCACAAAGTTATGTTCAGGAGAAACCGACCCCAAAGATCCTTTACATAGGGCTGGAACACTGAGCCCTCTTAACCTAAAAAGAATTATGCACACTCCAGAAGGAGGGGATAGAAGAAATTGGCCAGAAGAGTTAGTTAATAAATGCCATAAAAATTATGATGGCCACACAGATACTTATGGAAGAATGAGTTGGGATAAGCCTGCGCCTACACTTACGACGAAATGTAATAGTTACTCCAATGGTCGTTTTGGGCATCCTGACCCCACTCAACATAGAGCAATTAGCATAAGAGAAGCATCAAGATTACAAACATTTCCTTTAAGCTATGTTTTTAAAGGTTCGCTGAATTCAATGGCAAAGCAAATCGGCAATGCTGTACCTTGCGAACTCGCTAGACTATTTGGGCTACATCTCATAGAAAATTGTACTAATAAGGATTCATAGATATATGGCTAAAATAAGAACAAAGGCTCGAGCTTTGGACATGCTTGGCAGACAACAAATTGCAGGTATACCTACTGCCTTGAGTGAGTTATTTAAAAATGCTCATGATGCCTATGCTGATAATGTCGAAGTTGATTTTTTTAGGAAAGAAAATCTTCTTATCTTGAGAGATGATGGATTAGGTATGACAACCGATGAATTTGAAGAGAGGTGGTTGACTATTGGAACCTCCAGCAAATTAATCGACGATGATGCAATTAATAAACCAGCAGTGGATAGTAATAAAGCCTTTCGCCCTATCATGGGAGAGAAAGGAATAGGCCGTTTATCTATCGCAGCAATTGGACCACAGGTGCTGGTTCTTACTAGGGCCAAAAGAGACAATGAGCTTAAGCCATTAGTTGCTGCATTTGTTAATTGGAGTTTATTTGCTATACCATCACTTGATCTTGATGATATAGAAATACCAATTAGAACTATTATCAACGACGAATGCTTCACTAAAAAAACTCTTGATGAGATGATTGAGCAAGCAAGAAATAATTTAGACTCTTTATCACACAAAATATCAAAATCAAAAGTATCACAAATAAATACACAATTATCATCTTTTGAATTTGATCCTATTCTATGGGAAAAAAAATTAGGTGGGCTAAGACTATCTGGAGATGGGCATGGAACTCACTTCATAATAATGCCTACCGAAGAAATATTAATAGATGACATTTCCACGAGCGATAGCAATAAAACATCAGAGCAGTCTTCTCGCTTAGAAAAAGCTTTATTAGGTTTTACAAACACAATGTACAGTGATTCAAACCCTCCTATTATAGCTCGTTTTAGAGACTATCTGGAAGATGGTGAGTGCATTGACAGAATTAGCGAATCAATTTTTTTTACACCGCAAGAATTCAATCTTGCAGATCACCACATTGAAGGATGGTTCAATGAATTTGGTCAATTCAGTGGAACTGTTTCTGTTTATGGTGAAGAGCCAATTCATCATGTCGTGACTTGGAAAAATAATAATCAATTAACCCAATGCGGTCCATTTAAAATAAAATTAGCGTATATTCATGGTCGGCTTCGTGATTCACGCTTACCCATGGAGTTGTGGGCCCCTCTGAAGGAGAAAACAGATAGATATGGTGGTTTATATATCTATCGAGATGGATTAAGAATTTTGCCCTATGGAGATTCAGATACGGATTTTCTAAAAATAGAAAAGAGAAGAACGTTATCCGCTTCTGAATATTTTTTCTCATATCGACGTTTGTTTGGAGCAATAGAATTAACAAAAGAAAACAATGCTTCATTAGTTGAAAAAGCTGGGCGAGAAGGATTCATTGAAAATAAGCCATATAAACAGTTTAAAGAAATGCTTGAAAATTTCTTCATCGAAATCGCAAGAGATTTCTTTAAGGACGATGGCGATATGTCTGAATTATTTGTTGAGACAAAGCAACGTAGAAATGAAGAACATGATTTGTTATCTAAAAGATCTAAACAAACTAAAGCTAAAAAAGATAGATTAAAGAAAGATCTGTATGATTTTTTTGATAAGTTAGATAATGATTACTGGAATATTGAAATAAATAAGCTAATCAATAAAAACGAGGAATATTTCTCCAGTACAGAAATAACAGACACCAATATAGATTATGTATACAATAAAATTAAAGAACAAAATGATGCTATCATTAAAAATCTACGTAATTCTGTGGATATAAAGAAACCCTCTGGAGTTGGATTAACAAAAGAGTTATCTAATTTATGGGATAGATATCAAATAGAAAGACAAAAAATACTGTTATCACTAAATGAGCTAAAAGATAACGTTGATAGAAAGCTTATAGAACTGGATAATAAAAATAATGATTTTCTCAACTTACGGAAGAGACTTGAAGATTCTTTGAATCTACAACAAAGTTACTATGAAAAAGAACTAACAAAGTTATATAATGACGCTAAAAATGCTTTGAAAGATGTGCAATCTAAAGCAAATAGGTTAATTTCTGATAATAAGAAAAAACATAAGAGTGAACTAAAAAACATTTCTTATGAATTCCAATCAACTAATCTCAATGGCAAAGATACTGCGTATATATTGGATGTAAAAAGAAATCTAGAAAGTAAAATTGAAAATACTTCAAACGAAGTGATTAATGAAATAAGAAAACTAACCGACCAGATTGCAATAATTAGTGATAGTACCACTTCTGAAAATTTATCATCGGCTCAAGTAACTGAAGCAATCGAAACTGAACTTGAACATTTACGAGACCAACAAGCAAATAACGCAGAGTTAATACTACTTGGCATGGCTCTTTCTGTAGTACATCATGAATTTAATGGTAATATTAGGGCAATTAGAAGTGCGCTAAGGGAATTAAAAGCATGGGCTGACAGAAATCCTAAGCTTGATATTATATACCAAAAAATCAGAACTAGTTTTGATCACTTAGATGGTTATTTAAAAACCTTTACACCATTGACAAGACGTTTAAGTCGCTCTAAAACCAATATAACTGGAACTGCCATTTTAGAATTTATCAGAGATGTATTCGATGATCGTCTTGAGAAAGAAGGAATTGAATTATTCACTACCTCAAAGTTTGTTAATCAAGAAATTGTAACTTACACATCAACCATTTACCCTGTCTTTATAAATCTAATTGATAACGCAATATACTGGCTTGGGAAAACAACTGGAGAAAAAAGACTTATACTTGATGCTACTGAAACAGGATTTGTTATTGGTGATACTGGTCCCGGTGTTTCAACTAGAGATCGAGATATAATATTTGATATGGGATTTACACGAAAAACAGGAGGGCGTGGAATGGGATTATTCATTTCCAAAGAGTGTTTATCTCGAGATGGATTTACTATAAGATTGGATGATTACACTCCTGAACAGGGTGCTTTCTTTATTATTGAGCCATCAGAAGAAACAAGTGAATAGCGGATATAAATAAATGACAAGCTCTACTGATTTTCATAAACTTTCTGAAGACTGCGTTCGCCGTTTTTTACATTCTGTAGTTGCTGTAGATGACAATATGTCTTTTGGAGCTGGTAGTGATACTTTCCCTACAGACGAAGATATTAATGCTTTAGTTGATCCCGACGATGATCCTACACCAATAATAACAGCATCAGCATCCCCAAGGATAGAATCAACTAAATCAAAAGCAAAGGTAAAAAACCATCCTTTTGATTACCAAGCTCTAGCAGAAGCTTTCGCCAAAGATGGTATTGCTTGTTGCGGATTATTAGCTAAGAGTTTTAATGTTGAAGAAAGAGATATAATTACAGCATCATCCCACAAGGCAGATATAACAATACTTGACTGGGATATGCAAAGCGATAGTGGGCAATTTGCTATTGAAATAATAAAATCGATAATCGTTTCAGATATAAATTCTGGAGGACGTTTACGTCTTCTTTCTATTTATACTGGTGAACATGTTACTGCTGTTATAACTAAGTTGAACAATGAGTTAAAGAAAACATACCGTAGCGTAATAAAAAATGATGATAGTATTTTTATTGAAGATAACTATGCACTCGAACAATGGTGTATAGTTGTTATTAGTAAAGACGTTTATGAAAAAGATCTTCCAAATGTGTTAATAAAAAAATTCACTAACCTTACAGCTGGGTTGCTATCCAACGCCGCACTCTCTTGCATTTCTGAAATAAGAGAAAAAACCCATGGGATATTAACAAAATATAATAATAAATTAGACACTGCATATGTTTCCCACATCTTAAATTTAATAAAATCCAAGGAGTCAAGGGCATATGCTTATGAAAATGCTCATGATTATGCAGTAGATTTAATTTCTGAAGAAATAAGATCAATATTGCAAATAAGTGAAAACTTAAAGAAATCTCTAAGCAAAAACTCCTTATCCCATTGGCCTATTTTTCACTATGCAAAAAATGGTTGTAAGAATTTTCTATTAACTGGAAAAAAACAAAAAGACTTATCAGTAGAACATCTAAGGAATATACTCTCTGCTGATTCTTTAGAAGAAATTCAACACGCTATTGAACACGCATCTTTAGGTAAAAAGGAATACTTAAGCCAAGATGGTGAAGAAGATAAAAAGTTAATGCAATTATGCTCTCTGGAAATCACGCGCAGGAGTTTAAGATATCATTCTCATATAGATAATGTGTCCTTAAAACAAGGAACTTTACTTTTAGATGCATATAATTTTGTCTATCTATGCATACAACCATTATGTGATAGCGTCAGATTGCATGAAAAAGCCGATTTTTTATTCCTCAGGGGAACACTGGACGATAATAATTACAATTTGTTAATCGAAGATGAATATGGCGGTTTTTATAAAATTAAAATGCCGGCAAAAGCTTCTAATATTATTTCATTTTCATTTGGAGTCGAAAATGGAAACGGTGTCATCATAGGGAAAAAGAACAATCTAGTTAATACTGACTATATCTCATTCGTTCCTTTACTCGTTGAAAAAATATCTACTCCAAAAGTATTGAAATGGATCGGGGAAATAAAAACAACGTACGCGCAAAAAATAACAACTGATATTGTTGCTAATCTGTCAAGAATAGGTTTAGATCAACATGAGTGGTTACGAATAAAATCAAAAGATATATAAATGATTATATATGCCGTCGTTTTATAAAAACTGGCGGCATGTATATCTAGTTAGTCCATCATAGAAGTCAAGAAATTTAGTTTGCCCTATATCTTATAGAAAATATATTTTATATGCTTAAAAAACACCATCTTTATAAGATGGCATTTATGTGCTTTGTTTCGATCAATTACAACTGATATATTACCATATTGATTAATTTTATGTTATTTACCAAAGTAACGGCATCTTAATATATCGTCATAATATAGTGCGCGTTCTGACTCTAATACTGAAAAATTTATTTGTTCTATTTTACACTTACTGCAAATAGCATCCAGTTTATCATATAGTGTCGCATCAATTGGCGCAGATGTCATCACGCCAAATCCTTGAGCATTATAATGCTCTAACATATCCCCTACATCAATCAATCTTGTTGCAGATAATGACTTCGAATTTGTTATCAGTTTGCACTGGAAAATCCATTTACGAGGATATCTCCGGCAGTTCTTGGAATATCATACACTTCAATATCCCTCTCCCCATCTCTAGAGCGAGACTTTCCATATTTTCTTATTGTGTCAGAATTAAACCTTGGATGAGTATGGATTACATGTAACCGGCTCATTTAAACCGTCTGGTCTGTTTCCTCCGGTTTTACAAAAATAATGTCCATCATTTTTAATGGACACTATCGTATGAAACACCGGACTTGGATCACTGAAGCTTTACGTCTTCACTTTGAAGAACATTTACCCCAGGTTGTGGTCGGGCGTCGCCTGGGCGTACCAAAATCAACAGCTTGTGGTATGTTCGTGCGCTTTCGCAAAGCTGGCTTTTCATGGCCTCTGCCCGCAGGTATGTCGGAGCGGGAGCTTGATGGCCGTCTTTACGGGAGTACCTCCACAGTACCTGTCGTACTTTGTAGTGGATCGGTAATTCAGGACACCTCGAAATCCTGTTAATGTTAAAACAGTGAAAATGAGGTGATGCATGATCAAAACTCGTCGGACTAAACGTACCTTTTCCCCGGAGTTCAAGCTTGAAGCTTTCGAGCAGGTGGTGGTTAAATACCAGCGTGATGTCAGAGAAGTCGCGCAGGCACTCGAGCTCAACCCTGACCATTTGCGTAAATGGATACGGTTGTATAAGCAGGAACTTCAGGGTATTGAGCCAGCTGGTAATGCTATTACCCCTGAACAACGCGAAATTCAGCAGCTTAAAGCGCAGATAAAGCGCGTTGAGATGGAAAAAGAAATACTAAAGCAGGCTGCCGTGCTGATGAGCGAAATCCCCGGGAAGCTGTCGCGCTAATCACACAGCTGAAAGCAAAGTGGCCAGTGTGGGTTATTTGTCATTTATTCGGTATTAACCGTAGCGTTTATTACGCGCAGGTGAAGCGTCCTGTTAATGTGCAAAGAATTGAATTACGAAGCCGGGTGAGGGCTTTCCATGCTCTCAGTCGTGGCGCAGCCGGGTAGCCGGGCAATCAGTCAGATGTTGCGCCAGAGTGGCGTTGATGCAGGCCGGTGGCTGGCATGACGACTGATGCGGGAATGAGGGCTGACAAGTCGACAGCCGGTTAAACATCACAACCGGGTAAACGAAGACAAAAGTCCGCCATTGCCAAATTTACTGAACCGGCAATTTCACCCCGCCGCACCAAACTGCGTCTGGTGCGGCGACATCAGTTTTATTCGCCTGCAGGACAAATGGTGTTAGCTCGCGCTCGTTGTTGATTTATATTCACGGCGGATTATCGGTTCAGCCCTCTCATTAACCGCTGATGCTGAGTTGGTGTGTAGGGCTTTGCGTAACGGACTGGAAACTCGACCGCGTGATGGCCGCCTGCTGTTTCATTCAGATCAAGGTGTTCAGTATAAAAGCAATAAATACAGAAAGTTACTCTGGCGTTATGGGGTAATGCAAAGTATGAGTTGCAGAGGGAATGGCCTGGATAATTCGCCGATGGAAAGAGTCTTTCGCAGCCTTAAAAATGAATGGCTTCCGAAAGGTGGTTATGGTGATTTTATCCATGCGGTACGTGATATAAACCAGTGGATTAATGGTTATTACAACGTTTATCGACCTCACACGAACAACGATGGTTTACCGCCTTGCTTACATGAAGAAAAGTGGAAACAGGTTATTCCGGTGTCCTGATTTTGTGCTCCACTACAGAACTTGTATCCCTTTTACAAAGGCAGATACACATAACCACCCCAAAATATGCCGCCTGATGTTATAATGGAAGAAAAAAACGAAAGCAGGCTCCAGTCGTTGAATCAGTCAACCTGATATCACCACCGTGTAGTACCAGCATCCTGCGTACAATCAGCAATCCCAGTCCTCCCCGGGGCTCTTCTGACGGTTCATGACATAACACTGATGCCCGCCGGAAAAGATGAGTTCGCATATCTTCAGTTAGTCCAGGGCCGCTGTCAGCCACTTCGACGTGCAACCGATTATCTTCCTGCCAGACTTTCAGCCTGATCGAGCCTTCCGGAGGTGTGTGGCGTACAGCATTATCCAGTAAATTTGTTATCACACGCTCTATCATTGAAATATCTGCCCTGATAAGAGGCAGGGAATGTGACATCATAATTCTTAGTTGCAATCGACGGGTTTCTATGCTGAGCTCAAATTTTTGAGCTACATCCTGAATAAGTTCACAGACAGAAAATTGCTCCAGTTGAGGTTTTATAGCACCATGCTCAAGACGTGCCAGCTCAAAAAGCTGACAGGACAGATGCCTCACCTTGTGTCCCTGCCGGAGAGCTGTTGTCAGATATTTATGACAGTCCTCTGATGATAGCGAATCCGACTTCATTGACAGGGTTTCCAGATATCCCAGAAGTGATGTTAATGGCGTCCGTAAATCATGGGAGATATTGGCAATAAATTCACGGCGCTGTTGATCACTTTCTGAAAGTTGATCCCACTGACAGGATATTTTACGGGCCAGTTCAATGAAGGCATTGTGTAATATCTCGACCTCGTTGCTAGGGGGGGTGGCAGGGCGCTGAATTGCCAGTTGTTTAATGGCACTAATACTGTCCTGCTCTATCCCGCTGACATTTTCAGTTAGTTGCTGTATGGGACGGGTTACCCAGTACCAGACCAGCATACCCGACAGCAGACCACATATCACTACCAGAAACAGCGACCAGTACAGTGCATTCCATAGTGCCTTTGTCCAGGCTGCATCAGTAAGAGCATTAAGTTCCTCTCCCTGTAAAATAATATACAGATATCCTTTCAGATCATCCCTCAGGTAAAGCGGTGCGGTACTGAAAACTTTTTTCTTATTTACACTTCGGGGATCATCACCATATACGGGCCAGACAGCACCGGAGAGAAATTTTTTCAAGGGCGCTATATTGATATACCGACGTTTGATATGACCTGGAGGGGCGGCCTCCACAAGCAGCCGACCTTCCGGCGAGACAATATACAGCTCCACACTGGGATTAAGCGTCATCAGACGCTCAAACAGACTCTTTAATGTCCGGTGATTCACCTGCCCACGATTATCCAGCAGAGACTCCGTGATGACAATCTGTTGCTGTCACGAACGGTGCAATAGTGATCCACACCCAACGCCTGAAATCAGATCCAGGGGGTAATCTGCTCTCCTGATTCAGGAGAGTTTATGGTCACTTTTGAGACAGTTATGGAAATTAAAATCCTGCACAAGCAGGGAATGAGTAGCCGGGCGATTGCCAGAGAACTGGGGATCTCCCGCAATACGGTTAAACGTTATTTGCAGGCAAAATCTGAGCCGCCAAAATATACGCCGCGACCTGCTGTTGCTTCACTCCTGGATGAATACCGGGATTATATTCGTCAACGCATCGCCGATGCTCATCCTTACAAAATCCCGGCAACGGTAATCGCTCGCGAGATCAGAGACCAGGGATATCGTGGCGGAATGACCATTCTCAGGGCATTCATTCGTTCTCTCTCGGTTCCTCAGGAGCAGGAGCCTGCCGTTCGGTTCGAAACTGAACCCGGACGACAGATGCAGGTTGACTGGGGCACTATGCGTAATGGTCGCTCACCGCTTCACGTGTTCGTTGCTGTTCTCGGATACAGCCGAATGCTGTACATCGAATTCACTGACAATATGCGTTATGACACGCTGGAGACCTGCCATCGTAATGCGTTCCGCTTCTTTGGTGGTGTGCCGCGCGAAGTGTTGTATGACAATATGAAAACTGTGGTTCTGCAACGTGACGCATATCAGACCGGTCAGCACCGGTTCCATCCTTCGCTGTGGCAGTTCGGCAAGGAGATGGGCTTCTCTCCCCGACTGTGTCGCCCCTTCAGGGCACAGACTAAAGGTAAGGTGGAACGGATGGTGCAGTACACCCGTAACAGTTTTTACATCCCACTAATGACTCGCCTGCGCCCGATGGGGATCACTGTCGATGTTGAAACAGCCAACCGCCACGGTCTGCGCTGGCTGCACGATGTCGCTAACCAACGAAAGCATGAAACAATCCAGGCCCGTCCCTGCGATCGCTGGCTCGAAGAGCAGCAGTCCATGCTGGCACTGCCTCCGGAGAAAAAAGAGTATGACGTGCATCCTAGTGAAAATCTGGTGAACTTCGACAAACACCCCCTGCATCATCCACTCTCCATCTACGACTCATTCTGCAGAGGAGTGGCGTGATGATGGAACTGCAACATCAACGACTGATGGCGCTCGCCGGGCAGTTGCAACTGGAAAGCCTTATAAGCGCAGCGCCTGCGCTGTCACAACAGGCAGTAGACCAGGAATGGAGTTATATGGACTTCCTGGAGCATCTGCTTCATGAAGAAAAACTGGCACGTCATCAACGTAAACAGGCGATGTATACCCGAATGGCAGCCTTCCCGGCGGTGAAAACGTTCGAAGAGTATGACTTCACATTCGCCACCGGAGCACCGCAGAAGCAACTCCAGTCGTTACGCTCACTCAGCTTCATAGAACGTAATGAAAATATCGTATTACTGGGGCCATCAGGTGTGGGGAAAACCCATCTGGCAATAGCGATGGGCTATGAAGCAGTCCGTGCAGGTATCAAAGTTCGCTTCACAACAGCAGCAGATCTGTTACTTCAGTTATCTACGGCACAACGTCAGGGCCGTTATAAAACGACGCTTCAGCGTGGAGTAATGGCCCCCCGCCTGCTCATCATTGATGAAATAGGCTATCTGCCGTTCAGTCAGGAAGAAGCAAAGCTGTTCTTCCAGGTCATCGCTAAACGTTACGAAAAGAGCGCAATGATCCTGACATCCAATCTGCCGTTCGGGCAGTGGGATCAAACGTTCGCCGGTGATGCA
>OMGS01000826.1_pt1 | contig 12926 bp, 13 predicted proteins | sample 1646081 | NCBI WGS metagenome assembly OMGS01 (sample SAMN05578591, study PRJEB25193) | human gut metagenome | biome: Human Microbiome; feature: human-associated habitat; material: feces | host: Homo sapiens | place: USA:Birmingham | reverse complement strand
ACCCCAGATTCGGGTTCACCATGGCAAGGTTCTCCATCAGCAGGTGCTCCCCGCTGGCCACCATCTCCGGCGGATGCTCAAAAATCACCGGCAGAAAGTGCGGATCATGAATTTTTCCGTCACGGACATCACGGGCATACTGCAGCTTCTGCCTGAACACCCCGGCGGGTGGCTCATTCGACTGTGTGGTCGTATACACCACAAACCCTTCCGGACGGGAGGCAAGTCCGCCAATGGCTTCACGTAACATGTCCTCTGCCTTGTACTGCTTGCCAAACAGCCACAGTTCATCAATCAGTGTCCCCACAGACTTGATACCGGACACTGTATTCGGATCCGCAGCCACCACCTTCAGGGTGGTGTCCGTCATCCTGTGGGTGATGGTACGGATATGCGTCTGCACCTGACAGAGATCATCCAGATCATCATCCCACTTAACCATATCGCGGGCGGGATTGAAGGCATTGGTGGCAACCTCCACGGTCGGTGCCAGAATGGTGTAGCCCGCCGCCTGCCGCCAGTTCAGTAACAGCGCCGTCATCATGATCCCGGCGGCCAGCGTGGATTTGGAGTTTTTCTTGGGTATCAGCACGAACACTTCCGTGATATGCCGGCGTCCGCTCTGCGCATCACAGGAGCCAAACAGAGCCGCCACCAGGTCAAACACCCACGGCGCACAGGACTCCCCGAACGTCGGGCTGCCCGGTGCATCCACAATCCGCAGTTGTTTAAAAATCGTCAGGGCCTGCGCGGCCTGTTCAGGATAAATGGGGGCAGGAATTATCGACTGCCCTTTTTTCAGGCGTTCTGCCCAGTCCGGACAGGCGGTGGTCCATACAGGCGTCATTCATTTCCCTCACGGTTGTTATTCACCACCAGACGGGGTGGCGGCGCAGGTGTGGCAAAACGGTTAGCCGCTTTTTTCGCCGCCTCACCCTTTTCCTGTTTTTTACCGGCATCCCCTTTTTTGTGGTGTGTGAACTGCGCCAGTCTGTACGCCGCATCCAGCGCCAGTTTCGGGTCGGTGTTAATGTTCTCCTCCAGGATACGCCCCATGGCTTTCACCGGATCGGGAAGGCCGTCCTCCATCCGGTCAATGCCGGGGGATGTCACAACGGACGGTGGCATACCCGGTTTCGTTTCGTCCGGGGGTGGGGTTGCAGCAGCCTTACGGCGGCGTGGGGGATCCTCCTGCCCTGCTTTTTTCTGCCGGTAAACAGGAACCTCATCCACTTCCACCGCCTCACATTGTTTACGGGCAATGAACGCGAGCACTTCCGGATCTTTTGCCAGCTGAGAGCCTTTTACCCTGGCCGTTTTCTCCGAGTATCCGGCAGTAATTGCCGACGCTGTTCTGTTTTTGCCCGACATCAGCGCCAGCGCAAATTTTCGTTTTTGTGTCGTCAGCACCGTGTCCTCCCGGGCAATAAATTCACTCAGCCAGGCTTATTTCAGACGTGTTTTCACTGCCTTCCATGCCCACAAATGTTAACCGCTGCCTGGTTAACACCAGTTAACATTTATCACAAAAAGGCTGTTAACATCTTTTCGTCGTAACAAAATGAATAATAAAGAGAAAACAGTCAGGAATACCTCAAAAGGGTATTAACATGTTAACTACCCTGAAACGGGAATTTTTTCTGCAAATGAGGGGGGGCGCGGTGTCCGGGGCGATCGTGTTTTTCGCCGGAAGATCCCCCCCCGGGTCTGGTCAGAGACCGATGATGTTGTCGGGTCTGTCGGCACCACCCGGTACTTCCGGCAACGTCGGATCCGGCATACCGCTCGCCGCTTCGCGAGCTGACTTTTGTCGGTGGCATTCCGTACAGAGTGTCCAGAGATTGGCCTCCTCATTACCGCCACCGAACTGAAGAGCAATGCGGTGATCGAGTTCACTGTCACAGAGGTCAGCCACACGCCCACAAAGACAACAGCGACCGCCATCCCTCTGCCAGATCCTGCGTTTGAGATTCACCCTTGCCCGACCACTGATGCGTCGGTCTTCACCCTGCAGGACATTCATTCGTCGGGGGCTCAGGGGTTTGATTCTGCTCTGGAGTACAGGTAATGCCGCCATGTAAAATCTCCGTCAGGATGCAGAAATAAAGGAACAGACAATGTCATCGAAAAACCGGACCCGCAGAACCACAACCCGCAATATCCGTTTTCCGAATCATATGATTGAGCGGATCAATATCGCTCTTGACAAAAAAGAGTCAGGAAATTTTTCAGCATGGGTCATTGAAGCCTGCAGAAGAAGACTGGCGGCAGAGACTTCTGACGCGAATAACAAACAGAGTTAAGTAAAATTGCCTTTAAAGACAAACGCTGATACCCGATACCTGAGGTCTGTCCTTCTGTTCCCGCCAACACGGATGCGCCCTCTGACTGTGGTTTTTACAAAAAACCAACATATTATTTCTTATGACGAAGATAACTCACTCAAAAAAAAGCGATGAGAAGATCAGTATCAGCGCACAATAAGCGCCAATCCGTGATAACAGAGGGTAACCGTATTTATCTGCATTACAGGCAATGAATAATACAATCACACCAGCAACCGTCAGCATTAAACCCATTTGTCGTAACCCAAACACACTCAACTTATCTCTGGCATTACAGTTCTTTTTATTATCGATATGTTAAAAGTAAAATAAACTGATATTCAATTATCTGAATACAGAAATGTGCTGAAACTCAACGAATCATTTCCCGTATTCTCAGTTAAACATCGTAAATATCCGGTATCTTCCACCATCGCACCGGACGGGCGACCATGAGGGGACAACGCCGCGCTCAGTTAACGCGGTAAAACCCAGTGTGCATCGTTTCTGATTATTCCCGCACACTCGCGCAGAGGAGTCTCCCCGTCGGGCTGCGGTCATGGTTAATGCGGGAATACGACGACGATACTGCGCATGGTTGAGTTCAGGGATCCCATGATGCTGGCATCGTCATACGACCATCAGCATCCTTTCCACCAATATCTTCCAGCATATCGCCAAGCTTATGGACCAGTGCATTCATATACCTGATTCCGGTACGTCTCAACCTGGGATGTTTACCACCACAGAAAACAACTCCCGGGTCGGTAATAACACTGCGATCCAGAAGTCTGATATAAAAACGACAGCGCCATTCTTCATTATGCTTTTCTCGCAGATAGCCCTCCAGCAACGGCATCAGAAAATGGCGATCCACTTCAATATCACCAGATGAATATCGATAAACAGGCCGACGATTCACTGCTATCAGATGCAAAACGTAAGCTTCAGCTACCTGACTGGCAAAAAACTCCGAGGTGGTGTCAATATTCATTACTTGATCCCCGGCAGATACATCTGAAGCTCATCAACTGCGCGCTCTCTTGCAGAATACAAAAGTTGCTTCCGTCCACCAGTTCCCCACCGGGCCATTTTGCTTGCACACTGACTAATTTCTTTTGTTTCGGTGTCGATGATGTGGTCAATTTTGTTCAGGCGCGCCATTGCACCAATCCCGAGACGAACAGCCGTTCGGAATACCTCATAAACTTCAATTTCAAATTCTGGCTTAATCCATGCTGCATAACGGATAGCCAGCAACTCAACCGCCCAGACACCCGGTTCATCGGTCCCGTTAACTACCTTAAGTGGTTGATTTTGTTCCAGAGTGCATTTTTGCACTTTGGCTTTTAGTGCTTTTATGAAGCGTTTAATCTGAGCACTACGCAAAAACTGGCTAGGGCGTTGTTGCTCAGTAGCCTCTCCGTTTGCAACTGCTGCTGCATGGAGATCGTTTAAGTTGTAGCGCCCATCCTCATCAACACGAACGGACACGCCATTAACAATAACTGTTGGGTACTTCATCAGTGATTACCTTTTAGTGATGAACCTTGTCTCACAGGAATCCGGCCCACAGAAGGCACCGATAGCCAGCCGGTATCCTCAAGGCTCATCCTGAAAGGCTCTGTGTTGTGATATGCGCGTGAGATGCGCGGTGAAATTCAGATATGAAAAAGCCAGCATTCAGCTGGCTCTGTTATTTCAGACATTGCGTCCTGATGTATTCCTGAAGCGTTCTCAGTGCTGTCTGATCGCTGATGATTCCGCCCCGGATACCGAGAACGTTTCGTCCAGCAACTGGAGAGAGTTCGACGGTGGCAACATCGCCCACGCGGGCGGTGCCGGTGGTTTTGTCTGTGGCGGACACACAGGTGGCTTTGACCCGCAGGCTGCGGCGACCAGCGGCAACATCAGCGCGCAGAGTTTCATTTTCAGCTCTCGCATCGGCTAACTCCTTTGTATATTTTGCATCGAGTGCAGCAACATCACGCTGGCGTTGCTGCATATCAGTAATGGTTGCATTCGCTTTCTCCAGTTCACTGGCTTTGTTATCGCGCTGCGCTTTGTAGGTCATGGCGTTATCACGGTAATGGTCTGTTGCCAGCCACAGCGCTCCACAACCAAGCAGCAGGACAATAAGCACCACATACAGAACACGGTTCATATCACCGTCACCCCAGCAGCCCGGATAAAGTCAATGCTCGCCAGGCCGTGGAAAGAAAAAGAGCAACCAGCATTGCTGACAATGAAATGCCGACAATTACACAGAGGACCTGCGCCAGTTTTATGATTTTGTCTGACATGTTTACCCCTTAATTGCGGTAATTAACTGGGATACCACCCATAAAAACGGGATGCTCCAGACCAGCAGAAACTTCCAGTTTGGTAATTGACCAGTCATGAGTCGCAACTCCCTAATCAGTTTGCTAAAATCAATCAAGGCAGCCTCCCATAACCTACTGCCATAAACACAAAACCCCGTTTGCGCTAACAATCGGGGTTTTTACTTTTATTCACTTACGCTTTGCCAGTTCGCAGGATTTCGTGTTATCCGTCCGCTGGGCACACCCTCATTTTTTAGCGGAGTGTGCTGTTTATCTGTCTATACCCCAGCACGCCAGCGCGCTCTCCTGGTCACGCCGCGATACCTGCCCGTAACAGTTATTTGAGCGGTTCCGGCAGTCCCTGCCGCCGTCATATATCCATCGGCGGATTTCAGCACATGCACCTTTCCGGTCTCCGGCGTTCAGTTTCCGGTAAAACGTTGAGGTGAAGCATTTCGAAGGCCCGATGTTGTACGGACAGAATGACGCGATGCCCGCTTTCTGCGGTTCAGTCAGTGGCACTTTGATGTTTTTCTCCACCCACGCCAGCGCCCTGTCGCGTTCAATGGCATTAACCTGAGCGCATTTTTCCTTCGTCAGCTTCATGCCGGGGACTACTGGTCTGCCATCCACCCGGGTGGCACCACGGCAGATGGTCCATATCCCGGCACCGTCACGGTATGCCGTCAGGTGGTTGCCTTCTTTCTCATTCAGAAACTGGTCAAGGATTTCAGGCGCAGAAGCCCCTGCAGCAATCATCGCCAGAACGGCAGCCGACAGGCCGTATCTGATTTTTGTATTCATGGAAATTTATCAGGATTTATAGGTTTCTGAACCCTGGATATGTTAAGTCTTCAGCCCGCCAGTGGTGGCCAGTGGTGGGACACTGGCGTTGTACCTGATGGCTGAAATATATCTGACAATTCCGGTAGAGGATTAACCATGCATAACGATCAACATAATTATGATTTATGCCTGCAGGCCATAAATGAACGGGTAAAATCAGAGTGCCTCTCACTCCTCCCGCAAGAACACGAAGCAGTAAAGGCCATTCAGGCTGAGCCGTATGGACATCTCACACCTGTCACTCTCCGTATTATGTCCGGAGCATTAACACCGCCCATGCTTCTGCGTCTTAAGACCAATATAAATAACTGGTTGAATGAAGAATTAAGTTACCTTGCCTGCAAGTGGGACAATAATTACGCCAGATTACAAAAAGAACGCATCTTCAGTCGATTATCCGGCGACAGATAACGCGCCAGCTTATATACGCCCTTTAAGATAAGTCAGCCCCGGATGGAGCCAGTAAGCAGGAACGTCTTTAAAGGGCGGGTTATCAAAATCACGAAGAACAGTCTCCCTCACAACTGCATCCCTGTCTGCACCACTGGCCAGCGCTTCAATCTCTGCGGCAACCTGCAGATACCCCATGCAGCGACCAATGCGCTTCATCAGACCCTGTTGTTCATTATTCATCAGGTAATCAATGGCAAACCTGATAAGTTCTTCGCTGTGCCGGCGTGATGGTGGCGTTACTTTGCCATTTTCTGAGATGATTATTTTCCCGCCATCACCGGATACAACAAAGGATGGCCGGTTACATTCCCAGTCTTTGTCCGGTGTCGGAACAGTAAAATCTCTTTTATCAAAATTGCGTGTTCCTTTAACAACCCGTTCATGTTTTTGAGTCATTGAATTACTCTCCTCCTGCAGCCTTACGCCTGTCGTCCTTAATCCTGAAGTACAGATTCGTCAGGTACGTCAGTATTCCCAGAAGCACACTCGACAGGACACCTATCCCCGCCCACTGGGACGGACTCACCGCATCCAGTAACTGCAGAAGCCAGTAACCACCACTGACCGAGGATGTGGTGTAAGAAACCCCCGACGCCACTTCTGATATGTTCATTCTCACCATCCACCTCCCCTGCGGGTGGTCCATAAAAAAGGCCACTCAGAGCGGCCATGTTCCTTAATCTGGTACAGCATGATGCGGTACGCTTATGCGCCGGTATCAGCCATCTGATTTGCGGTGTTTGTGGTGACTGCCGCATTTGTTGACGATACCACGGGCGCAGCAGAGGCTCTCACCTTCGCCACCGCCGCATCATCAATTTTTCGACGGACATAATTACGAATGACCTTATAACCCCCACTCAGCAGATATAACGCACACACCACCGTGCAAAAATACAGTAAAATCAGCTGTAAAAATGTCATTATTCCTCTCCGTTATTGACCGTTACATTCATTCTGATTAGAAATCACTGGGCCTATTAAGCCTTATTGGCAATATCCATCGCATGACCTTTGCCGCCGGTTCAGGACACTTTTCCCGGCGGCATTTTTTATCCTCACGCCGTCGTAACAACCATCCACCATATCAACAATCAGACGCCAGCTTCAGAATGGCGTGGAGCACAGAAAGACATAAATATCAGATGAAAAAACGTCATTATTCCTCCGTTCTGTTGACCTGCAAGCATTAACCAGTTTTAAATGTTTCTGCATGTTAAGCTAAGTTAGTTGACTTATTGCCGTCGGTTCCTGACCTTCTTCCCGGCGGCATTTTTTTATCCTTACCCGCATAATGACCTCCCAATATATCAACAATCAGATGCCAGCTCAGCGTTATACATACCTGACCGGGTGATGCCTGTCTCCAGCTGAATATCTGTACTACTGTCATGAACTGCGCCTGCTTCAGAATGGCGTGCCGTACAGAAAGATATAAATATCAGCGGAAAAAACATCATTATTTATCCGTCATGTTGACCCAGGTCACCGTTACCGGTAGAAAAGCGTCCGGGAAAGCTATCATTCTCTGTAGTGAATATAACATTATGCTTTTCTGGCAAATCGGAAATAATTATCCGCCAGTCATATATCGGCTCACGACTGGCGGGATTTTTTTGTTTCCACTCCGTCCGGGTCTCCTGGATAATTATTCTGACAACCAACCAGAGCGATGCAGAATACTTACAACGGTGTATGAAACAGTAAGTTTAGTTAAATAAATTTTAGTTTTATCTCCTGTAAGTTGACAGCCACATGTCCTCCAGGAGAATCTGGAAATGCGTGTTTTAACCATCATTATTTATTATTTTTACCGCTTTTCAGTCAGGCTGTCTCGGCCTCCCGCCAGCTCCTTTATTTCCCCGGATGGCGGGATTTTTTTATCCTGCTGACAGGTTATTCACTTCAACCATAATGCTGTCAATCAGTACCGGATACGTTGCATTACTGGTGATATCGGTCAGGCGTAACTTGTCTGCCGCCAGTGTCCCTACCGGAGACTGCGACAGCATGAACGGTGTTCCGTCCTGACCATCAATCACCGGCGTCACCTGAATGCTGTTATTACCGGCAAAACGGAATGCCAGCGTATGCCACTCGTTATTAAATGCACCGAATGAACCCAGCTTCGTGTTCTGGTCCGGATTACCCTTGTGGTACATCACGTTAAGGTCTGTGGCATCGCTCTGAACGTAAAACGATGCCAGCAGGTTATGACCGGCATTACCTTCCAGTGTTACGCCCTGAGGCAGCGAAGAAACCGGCCAGTACAGCGCCAGTGCGTACTGATTAGCCGTAAGCGCGCCATCAAGTTTAAAACGACAGCTGACAAGGCCACCTTTTTCCAGCAGGTCGGCACCATTACCGGCATCATGCTGTACAGCCCATGACCTTCCGGTCTGTTTGGTCAGTTTCAGTGCCTTACCTTCACTGGCACCGGCATCATCAACAATAATGGCACTCCCACCGGCAGCCGCCCATCCCTGTGACTTCAGTGCTCCGCCTGATTCCGATGCCCGGTAAGAAAGCAGCGTTGTCATTGATTTCCCGTCCGTTGACGGGGTGTCAGGTGACGGCTTCTCATCCGGTGGTGTCACGGCCTGCCCGCCCACCAGTTCAGCCGTGCGCCCTGCATTGAGCAGAATGGCTGAGGCCAGACGGTCAGAAATGATGCCCCTGCGTGCCCATGAGCTGAAATGGCTGTCACGCTGTGTGGCTACCAGGTTTCCCTGAGTACGCGATGCCGCACCGTAATACCCGACATCCACAATATCCGGGTCTTCCGCCGGAGCATTCGTTGGCGTGTTCTGTCCATTCTCATCCGTCAGGAACGGTACAAAGAAAATATGCTGTGCTGACAGCGTTTTATACGCGCTGTACAAGGCGTCATACTGCGTACCGTACGTTGCCTTCCAGTAATATGTCGTGTCACCACAAATCCACGGCACCGTGCCAGCATTTCCACTCACGCACTGCGCTGCAACTGAAGACAGGTCTGTTCTGAACTGCTGAACCATGGCAGTGAATAAACCATTATGCTGCTGACTTCCTGATGCAAGGTCTGCCTCCCCCTGCATCCATACCACAGCCAGAAGTTTATTTTTCGGGTTCTTCGCCAGTGCCGCTCTGGTGCGGCTTACCAGGTCCTGATACAGGGGTTTACCGGCTCCCCAGCATGCAGAGTCAGCAGAAGCACCTCTGGCCTCACTGAATGAGCCATCAGCCCCGGTGGTGAATGCCGAACCACCACGACAGCAGGGAACCAGAAGTATCCCGGCATTCTGCGGAATGTAAGGCAGCAGTTTTTTGGCAATATGCAGTCCCTGACCGACAGTCCCGTACTGCCCTTTGCTCAGATCAGCTTTCGGATGGTTAAAGCTGCTCATATCCTGCACATCATGCAGGCAGTGGTCTGCCTGAATGACATCATTATAAGAACAGGCTTCACCACCCGGCGTTACCGTACTGCGTCTGGCCAGTTGCTTGATACGCGGGTCAGGACGGTCGTAAGTCTCCGGAAGAGGAATACCCTCACCATACGCCATCCCGTTCGACTGCCCGGCAAGCACCACCACGTAGTAATAATCCGGCTCCCCGGATGTCACTCCCGATGCTCCGCCGGCTCCCGTGCCGGGAACAACCACAGGCGTGCTCACATCCCCCTCTGCAGCAACAGCCTGCATCAGGATGTTTGGCGTGACAGCCACCGGACTGCCAAACGGTTGCCACCCTTCTTTTATCTTCTGTGTCAGCTGCTCAGCAAGCCCTGATGCTGAACCTGCCCTGACCACATCATAATGTTTAAATGTCATGGGACCTTCCCCCTGTTGCAAAAACAATTCTTATGAACATGCTTTCCCCGTTGCCCCGTAAATCAAAGCGCAAAAAATAAAATATTCATAATGTAAGATATTATTTCACTGTAACCACTGGTCTTATAAAAACTCTGAAATGCAGCCTGCCTGTCAGCCTTCCGGCTCACAGGCATCAGGGAAACGAAGCAATTCGAATCAAAATGAAACAAAAAATAGATCCTTACCCCAAAATGGAAAATAAAACGATCTTTTTCAATGGGTTACAGAAAACCCCAACTATACTTTATCTGTAAAAACATCAAAAGCAACAGATACCAAGAAGGTTGAAAAAGATGGAATGGATAGTTATTGACACAGTGATATGTTCATCAAGCGGAATAACGTTTTCAACTATATGGTGTAAAATAAAGCTGATACTTTGGTATCAGTCAGATGTATTCCTGCCACCGGGAAGTATTTTCACACCTGTTAACTCTGGTGTGATTCTGGACAATAAACTGCTTCCCATAACCATTTATAACGTTACCCCGTTTAACAAAAACTTCTGGTTCATCATCAGAAACAACAAAGAGTGCCCCGGAAAATCAGTAAAAATAAAAAGCAAATGCCCTAACAACAACTGTGTGCTGGTAATATGCCCGTATGGATTGCATAAGTGACGGCATATGGATGCATTTCAGATGAAGTATTCACCTTGTGGCTCATCCGCATAATAAAAGAAAGCCCCTCCTGAGAGGGGCAGTTATACGCATTCATTTCCATCATCTGCATGGTGCCGGGTGCCTCCCGGTGAGTTCAGTATCAGCACCTGAACCCGCAATATTGCCCGCTAAAGCAAAAGGAGTGTAACGACCTGCTGATATGCCCCGCCGCACAGGGGGATTCACCATGCTATTATTATTTATAACAAAACGACTGGTTATTTTCCAGCACCCGACATAATGAAATGTGATACTTTTAACATTTTTAAAAACCAGAACTTAATGGTGATTATTTTTAATATACAACCCGGTATCACAGCTGTTTTTTATTTCTGCTTGTTCCAGTCTGGTTTAACAGAAAAAAAATACCAGTTATCGATAAAAATATAGCAAATAAACAAACACCCCCCCGAGAGAACCAATAACTATCATCGCTAATGCCAGCATAAATAGTTTTTGTCTGCTTATTTTTACCGATGAAAGGTTACGCAAAAAAAATGTTCAACATACAGCGCCATTAGCCTCTATGGAGCGGCCAGCGGGAATCGAACCCGCATCATCAGCCTAGAAGGCTGAGGTAATAGCCATTATACGATGACCGAATGGTGCGCCATACTGGATTCGAACCAGTGACCGATTGCTTAGAAGGCAATTGCTCTATCCAACTGAGCTAACGGCGCATGGACCGCCACCGGAGCCTCGAACTCCGTACCACAACGCCAGAGTTGCTGCTCTACCCGGTGAGCTAGTGGCGGTTGGTGGCCCTTGCTGGACTTGAACCAGCGACCTTGCGATTATGAGTCGCTCGCTCTTACCTACTGAGCTAAAGGGCCGTAAAGCTATGATACTCGCTAGTTCTAAAATAAATCATAACAGACAGCAAACATCACAATAATATTGCCACCTTACTCGTGCATAATATATATGATGTAAAATCTAAATAGACGACATTCACCAGTCAACAACAAAAAATAATAAAGCCATTTTTTTATCATATAAAGCAACATCATACATGTTATCTAATTGCATTCATACGCACAAACATCAATTTAAGACCAAATAATATACATATTTACATCACAACTTGATAAAGCAAAAATTAATAATAATTTGTTACTATAATAATCATTCAGAACTTATAAAGAAATAAACCATGCTTAAGAAAATTTATATCGCACCTTTGGTATTTTTTAGTTTAGGTGCCAATTCTGATTTTTATATAGACACAACAACATCGACAATTGACATAATAAATTGCATTTCTAACTCAGTACAAAAAGATGGCTATACTATAGATCGTAATGGAATTACACTGCCAATTAACGCAAAAGAGTTCGCAGTATATAAAACGTCAAGATTAGTAGGTTCTATATGGTTTGAAGTACATACGGAAGGAAGACCAACCAGGGAATTCGGTATATCAAATACAACAGCACAAAGTTACAATATTCTACGTAATGCGTTAACATCATGTAGCAAGAATCCATCCAGAGATTAAAACCACCGATATTCATTGGGGTTTTATATAAAATAACTCCTCTATCGTAACATCAACTTGCATACCGAACAACATCTGCTTTACAACTGGTACAAACAGATTACCTCGGCAACAACACTAGCATCAGTAGATGAAGAACCCCAATTATCTATTTCAGAGTATCCGTTTTTTTTGAAAAATGCAAGAGTTATATCACTATCCTCACCGAAAATATTTTATATTGTCACCCTTCTCAATTGTGCATCGGCATATGCCTCTTCCTGCCAGCACTTTGTAACCAGTTTATCGATGATGTCTGCATATCCTTTGTACCACTGATAATCAGTCAGGTCTGGAACCAGCTTCTGGACATGACGTCGTGCAAGTGTGGTAGGTAAACGACTAAATCGGTTTCCATTACAACGCCCACAAATCTTATAAACAGGCACACAATGAAGCCGGGTTCTTTTTTCATCAAGGACAACACCTTTACCCTTACACCCTCTGCACGCCGTGCTGACTTCTCCCTTACCATTACAATGCTGACATAGCTCCTTCTCCCACTCTTCTTTGACTACGGGCTCTCTACTTCTGGAGTGTTTCACCACTTCGCGCAATACATTATGAAATCCAGTACCAGCACAATGCTCACAGCGAGCCTTACTTGCCGCAGACCTGGAATAATCAGCAAAGGCAAAATTCACAAGGTAAGAGATGATCTGTAACCGGGTTTCTTCACTCAATTTATTCAATGTCGGGTTATCCAGTGCCATCGCGTAATTGAGCAGACCTTCAATTGCAAACTGAGGATCCTGAACACCAACTTTTGCCAGGAATAAGGCAAAACCCAGTGGTGCTTTCGACTGCACCATCCCCTGCGCAGCCATCACATCCGTAATTGTTAAACCACCCGAGCCTGTCGCCGGTGCGTCATCACTCAATTTTGGAGATTTTGGGGAGTAATATTTTGGTAAGGCTTCAAGGTT
>OMGS01000822.1_pt1 | contig 12963 bp, 10 predicted proteins | sample 1646081 | NCBI WGS metagenome assembly OMGS01 (sample SAMN05578591, study PRJEB25193) | human gut metagenome | biome: Human Microbiome; feature: human-associated habitat; material: feces | host: Homo sapiens | place: USA:Birmingham | reverse complement strand
CTTTGGGGCGTCAAATTTTCTCCATGTTTGAATGTTTCGGCAGTGCTCGCACATAGTGGACGCCTCCTTACGCAAATACCTGCTGGTATTTCTCTTTTCATACCGTGCGACTTTTTTAGGTCTGCTGGTGCTGCATGGACACGATATGGCAGTCCGGGCAGAATTCCACATAGAGCGTGCCCTCCGCACAGTCAAACACCGTATCCCACTGAATCTGGGCCAGATATTTCATAGGTTTCCCGCAGTGGGGGCAGGTCGTATATTCCGCGTCCTGTACCCAGTTGGCAAAGCCACCCACCGTGTTCACATCCTGGCAGGCCGCACCGTAAAACAGGGGCACGGGCGCTTCGCCCAGCACAAAGGGATTTTCCGTGAGGGCCTTGTAGTCCTCGGGACTGACATAGCAATCCGTCTTCTCCGCCCCGTCAAAGAGTTCGGAGGGGAAGACCTCCACGCCGCCATCCAGGGTGAACCGGTTGAAGGCGGGGCCTTTGAGAAATCCCACACAGCTGGGGCAGCAGGTGGCGGTCAAGATGCCGTCCAGTCCCAGGAACCGGAGCCGCTCATCCCGGCCGTCCAATACCAGCATGTCCACCATGCGCCCGCCACAGTGGGGGCATGTGTCCTCCCTTGCCCGGCCAATGCGGACGGGAGATTTCTCATCGGTGGTTCCTTTGACCATAGGATAGCAAGTGTCGAAGTTGAGTTGGATTTTCTGGCCCTCCTTGTTGAAGGTCCAGCCTCCGATCTGCGCATAGCTGGATGGGTCCACATAGAGGCCCTTGCGCCAGGGCCGGGGATTTCGCTCCAGCTCCAGCAGCGTCTCCATTGCCTTGTCATCTCCCTGCATAGCAAGGCAACTCATCAGGTTGGAGGCTGCGCTGGAATATTCCGCGGACAACAGCGCATGGATCAGACCATCCCGCACATCGGCGGGAGCGTGATAATAGAGCTCACAGGGCCAGAACACCTCTGCGGCCAGTGCCACTCGCTGAATCTCCGAGGTGATGGCATCATGGTAGCCAAGCAGCTGCCAAAAGTCGGCGAACTCTGGGTCCTCCATATCAGCCAGCCTCTGGATGTTCTGTATCAAGTTTCTTTGTTTTTCGACAATTTGTTCCGGCATCCAGGCCAGAGCAGCTTGCCGTTCTTGCTCGCACTTACATTTCCAACACAATCCCTCATAACCCAATGGGGTTCCACAGCTGGGGCAGGTATATTTCAGACTCATGTTCTCATACTCCTTTCAGGCAATAAAAAAGCCCCACGCCGCACTGTCATAAAGACAGGCTGACGCAGGACATGAAGAAGCCGCGTTGAAGGAGCCGCATCCACCAGCAGATGTAGTTTCTTCAACAACCAAAATATTTTTTTCGTATCTTAAAGCAGCAAATTGCTGTCCAATATATTTGTTCATAGCGGCACCATTTGTTCTGAGCGTAGTTTTATATCTTATTATATCACAGCACCCCTTCAATGAAAATATTTTGTTGGAAATGCTAATGAAAAATTTTTGTGAATTTGTTAAGGCGCAGGGGCTGTTATCTCCATAGTGTCTGGATGGATCAGAGTGATTACTTTTCCCTGATGCAAGGCATAGTTGACTGTCTGTGCTGTGCCTGAACGCAGCTTTTTCTGATTATCAAACACACCGATAAGGTACTCTGCATGATCGACCATATAATAATTTCTTTTTTTATAACTGGAAACATCCGCAGAATGTGAAATAACAATAGAATCGTTTGCGTTTTGGATCAGCTTTTTCAATCTATGTTTACTCTGATCCGGCCATTTAGAGTCATAGCCGATGAAGGGAACTACAACGATAATTTTAATATCCTCGTATCCCGTTTGTGCTCTCAATGTCAGCAGCTGTTCTCCAGCCCACATATCCACACCAAGAGCACCGCCGACAAAAAAAGTACGGACAAATTTCTCGTCATGGAGTATCCGAAACTGCTCCAGGAGACATTCTTTTAATTTTTGGCATAGGGGATCTTCCTCATTATATCCAAAGCAAAATCTTGTTGGTCTGTGGCCGGTAATGGCGCAGGCATACTGATTCATATAAATCACCCTTGATAACTGCCTTGATTACGCATATAAAGCAAAAATAACGCAAATAATAATGCGTATAAAGGTTGTATTATAAAATTATAACACAACACATACGAAGTATCAAGAATTGCTTTCTGCTATGCTAAAAGAGCAGAGAGGTGAGCGTATGGACGAAGAATTTATCCGCAATCGAATCACAGAATTACGATTGAAAAAAGGCGTTTCAGAATATCAGATGAGCATGGAGTTAGGGCAGAACAGAAGCTATATTCAGGCGATTTCTTCCGGGCGTTCTATGCCGTCTATGAAGCAGTTTCTCAACATCTGTGAGTATTTTGAAATCACGCCGCTTCAATTTTTTGATGCACAGGAAAATAACCCTCAGCTTATCAAGAAGGCTTTGGACGGAATGAGAAAGATGTCAGATGACGATCTGATTATGCTGATTGGTTTTATAAGTCGCTTAAACACAGAAAACTAACGATAGGAGGCAGTAAATGTCCCGTCGTTAGTTTTTTATTTTATGCGCAGCATATTGTGGCAAGCAATGCTTGTGGCTATCCATTTCGCCACAAACTGCTTGTTGAGGGCAGTGCCCCCAAGCCCCTTTGAACACAGAATTTCATTCTGTGGCTGCGCGTTCTGCGAACGCTTTTGACCAGGACCAGCTTATCGCTGGCCGTGGTCTTTTTCTTTTTCAACATCCTGTTCTACCTCCATTTTCAGCACTCGATCCACATTGGCCTTTGCCGTTAAAAGCTCCCGCATTTCCTCACGGGAACGCCGGTACTCGGCATAGGTCTTTTTCTTTTCTTCCAGCAATTTCGCGTACTCCGTCTGTAACTCTTTGACCTTGGGCAGCTTCTTGACGCCCATCTCATCAAAGGCATTCTTAGCAGCCTGGTGGAGCAGAATTTCTTCCTCATGTTCCTCCCGGAATTTCTTAGAGTAGCCTGCCTTGCGGTATGCCACATAGACCTCACGGGTCTTGGCATAATTTACAATGTGAGTACGCAGAACAGCAATCTCTGCCATGCGCTTTTCAGCCGCTTTGATCTGCGCCGAAAGCTCATTGTGATGTGCCGTGGCAGCCGCAGCCTTTTCTTCCAAAACCGCATACTCCAGCAGGTTATTCTCTGACAAGTAATTCATGGTCTGCGCCATCTGCTTGAGGTTGAACACCTTGGCCCATCGAGCATAGCCAGCAACTTTTCCAGCCTGCAATTTTGCCTGAATGTCCACCAGCAGATTGACCTTCTGCGTCTCTGCCTGTGTAACTATTTTCTTTCGTGGGGTATGCGCTTTCTTCCCGGAGAGAACCGCCTGCAAATCATCTAATCCATATCCTTCGCCCAGGCTGTCCATTCGGGCGGCTTTCTCCCAGCCGGGGAGTTTCAAACGATACGATTTTCCGCGCTTTGATACTTCACAGCCGGACTCTTTTAGCAGCTTCAGCAGTTCCTCAAAATTAGCAGGACTTTGTGATAATGCGTTGTCAATCGCTACACGCAGCAGCTCTCGGTGAGAGGGCTTTGCCTGATCGCCCAGCCACTTGTTATAGCTCTTTCCGTGAGGTTTCGGATTCTCCACAATGGACAGTCCGTTTTCGACGCAGATGGTGTCACTTAACTGTCGGACTGCCTTGGTGCTGCCCCAAAAGTTTCGGAATTTCCGGTCATATTCTAAGCTGACCGATGACCAGATAATGTGATTGTGAATGTGCGACTTGTCTATGTGGGTGCAGACCACAAAGGCATGATTGCCCTTGGTGAATCGCTTGGCAAATTCCACACCCAGCCGATTGGCTTCCTCCGGTGTGATCTCACCGGGGCGGAACGACTGGCGCACATGATAGGCGATCACATCATCCGCACCTCGCACTCGTCCGGTCGCGGCAAGGTACTGCCACTTTGCCAGAAGGAACTCTGCATCCGCAGTCCTGCTGTCACACGCATAGCCGGTAATGAGCCTGCCATTATCTGTTTTTTTGGGATTGGCCACATAGTCGATGATGTCACTGATCGCCCGACTTTCTGTGCGGCCCTTGCCGACATGAAGCGGCATGATTCTTGTGGTTGCCATAGGTCAGACCTCCTTCCCGAAAAGAAAACGGCCTGCCATAGCAGACCGCTTTCACTATTCTATAAAACTTTCTTCATCGAAAAAATTGAACTCATCATCTTCTAAGTGTCTTGGTGGAAATCTCATTTCATATTGCTCTTGCGCCAATGCACGGACATCAGGCCGCCTATCCTTTAGTCGATTTTTCAGCCAGGACAACTGCTCTTTCGATAGCCTCCATGGAAGATTCAAAAGACGATTCAGTGTCATCAGTTCAGCCTGCTTTTCTGCTGGTAGCGAAGCACAGGATTTACAAATGTGGGATGCATGACCTTTGCCTGAAAATTTTTCGTTGGCTTTGTATTCACCACAAACTTTACAATAGTGTCCATGCTTTTTCATAAGCTGATGCCCTTCTCGCAAAGAACATATAACCTGCGAATTGCTTTCATAATCACATCCCATTCCAAATCAGAAGCATAAGAAAACTTTTTACGGTATGCCTCCCAAAGTTTTTGCATAACCGAATCATTTTCCACTTCGTCAAAAACTTCTTCAGCCTGGTTAAGATACTTCTCCGATCCCCGTTTATGAGCAGTTGCCAGAAGCGCATCATGTAAAATTTTCGGGTTCAGCGTGGTTCCATGCAGCTGTTCTAAAATGTAAATATCGTAGAAATCTCTCATGCGGGTATTGGTTGTGGTTCTAGTAATAATGGTTTCCAGTTTTTCTGCCAGCACAGTTTCTAAATTATAAGCCCAAATATCAATGGAGCGATCTTCCAGCATAAGTTTGAATGAATACCGAACCTCTCTTGGAGTGATTGCATCTCCCGTAGAAATATCAATTTTCAAAGGGGTCACTACACCATCGAATGTTGTACTCATGCTGACACGAATCCCCGGATACTCTGCTTCATCCATAATCTCCGAAATACTTTTCAGCTGAAATTTAACACCATCATCAATCGGAACAGTTACGATTGATGAAATTAGATTCTCAATATCCTCCACATTAACATTAGCTCCTTTTATGGTTGCATCCAAATCCATCGTAGAGCGGGCATCCAATCCAACCATAGCCGCTACCAACATACCACCCTTCAAGATAAACTTATCACGATACTCAGAAAGAGAAATACGCTCCAAAAAACGCTCCATCATGTAGTTCCTCATTAAAATCTGAGCATCTGCGGATTTTTCTCTGGAAAGGTTTCGTATTAAATCTTTAAGCTGTCTTGCTGTTTTTATCATAAAAGTACCTCCAAATACTGTCGTAAAATTTTTTCCACCTTGAACATCCCAGCATATTGCATTAAAGCTCGCAGGTTCTTATCTTTTCTACGGGCATACGCTTTCAGTGCTCCCTGAAAGGTCTGAATTTCAATTCTGCTGCGGCTTCTGAGCAAATCACAGATTGTTCGCTCCATATCATAAACCGGCACAGTATGCCCGAACGGAGTTTTCGCTGTTGTAAGTCCTACATCATGTAAGTCTGCTTTAATCGTAAAAACTTGAATGCCTTCTGCTTTCATTTTGCTTGGATTGCATCCAGTTTTGACCGTAACTGTATATTCTATTGGTTCACGATCTGTCAGATCGTGAAAAAATAAAGCTGTTTCATGTGAAAATACTGCTTGTTCAAATCGCAAATGAAGCAGATACATGGCATCCACCCAGGAATCTTTGGACAGATAAATCCCATGTGCGACTCTATCCAAATCTCGTGAACGCACATAATCATAAAATACCGGCTTTGAAATTCCAGAAGATACGACCTGCGATGTTCGCAGCATTCCTTCTTGTTCTGTTAGCATCTGATCCAGCTGTTCAAATTGTCCCATCATATCACTTCCTTTCGCACTAATATTATACGCGATATTAGTTCAAAAGTAAAGTCGTGGATATATAGTTTCTCTTTCCAAATTTAACAGACGGTGTCTGGCATTTTTATGGTTTTGCGTATTTTTATCCATAAACCAACTCCTGAATTGCAAATTTCAAACTCTGCACCTTACCCATCAGCCAGATTGCAGCCAACGGCAGCCCCATAGGGCTAATCAAAAATGCCATAACCAGCAAAATCACACCATTCTGCGGGGAATAGGTAAGCAGCACAGCCACACCAAGCAGAGCAATCACGGTACTGAACAGGCCGAGCACCAGACCGGATATGTAGATCAGCCCTGTGCAGAGCCAGACAAAAAGTGTCAGAACCAAAATGACCGGTGCAGTTATAATCATCAAAAGCCCTTTCAAAATCTTCATGTCATTTCCTCCTTGCAGCGTTCTTGGTATCTTTTCTAATCATATTATCCGGCATGGGCAGGCAAAAGACAAGGATACCGATAAAAAGAAAAAGCGGAGAGAGGAGCAGCGAAGTAATGCCGTTCCTCCCTCCGCAAATGGAGTATCTATCCCTGTTATAAAAGTTTGGAAAGCTGGGTAAGAATTTCCTCTACGCCCTCCCATAACTGTTCCTGCCGCTGGGATATATCCTCCAAGTCAGCATCATAAACCCGCCCAGTCTCATGCACTTTACGGGTCAGCTGGTTTAAGTTGTTGCTGCTTCGGCGCATCAGGGAAACAAGCTCCTTCAGCTCCGGCAGCTCCAGCTTGACTACATACCCATCCAGCGCCATTTTTCTTAGATAGGCTTCACGGTTGGAGGTTCCAAACTGAGACATTTTTTGCTCAATCACAGCAAGCTCCTCCGCTGAAACTCTAAAGTTTAATTGCATATCCCGCTTACGCTTTGCCATAGTTATCGCTCCGGCTCCCGTTTCTTTGAGGCGGCGGGCTTATGGGCCGGCAGCTCCTGTTTGAGCTTATCCCGTACTGAGGGACGGGACGGTTGCAGTTTTTCTCCCTGAGTACGGCTACGCTGCTGTTCTTCACGCACCAGATCAATAAAGCCATCCAGTACAGCAGGGTGGCTGTTCAGGACATAACCACAACGGACGGTTTCGGGGTTCTCGTTGGGAATGGTCTTAGCCCATTCCTTATTGCGTCGGGAGTAGCGCCCATCCCAGTCCTGAAGCTGGACGGTGTTGGCCAGAACCAAAGCCACACGCTCCATGCCATAGGTCTCGATCACACCCTTTGCCGCATCGTGACTGAGATACATTCCGTCGAAGTGTTCCCGCACCGCCGCTTCAATGGACTCCTTGCATTGGAGATTTACATTGTTGAAAGCTCGGTACTGCTCCAGCTCCCCATGTTCTCTCGCATAGGCGGCAGAGTGGGGATAGACCGGTGTTGTTCGCAGTTCCTCTTTAGCTCTGCACACATCATTGGCACGGTTCTCAATGCTGTCCCGGATCACATCCATGTGGCCGGTCTCCAGCTTTTCAAAATAGCGGTACACATCCGCCAGCGGCGAGGGAGATTCCAAAAGCGCCTCTGCCTGGGCATCGGTCAGCTCCAGTTCCTCCATCGCCATCACGATGTCCTCACGGATGGTGTACTCATAGGTGTGGTGCAGAATTTCTTCCGGGGGCTGGCTTTTCAGCCAGTCCCTGTATTTGTCCTGCTCAGCGGCCATCTTTTCATAAAGGGCCATATTCAAATCGTTGGTATTCATGTTATCGCACCTCCTCATGTTGTTTTGGTTTCTTGTCAGTACTGCGGGGCGGCACCGGGCGTTTCAGATGATCCAATACCGAAGGCCGTGTGCTTTTGGCAACGACAGCTTCATCGTGTGCCGGTCCCTTTCCGTCGATGTTGAGCAGGGTATCCAGCTCCACCAGACGGGCGTTTTTGCTTCTCAGTTCTTCTTCATAAAGGAATGGCTTTCCAACTTCCTCCTTTGCGGCAGCCTGCTGCTGATAGAGGTTATCCAGCTGGGCCTTTGCCGCCTCCAGACGCTGGGGCATCTGGGCGAGGGCATTGTCGATACGGGTAAGATTTCCGCGAGGGTCTGTACCAAGGGTTGCCCGGTGGGTCATCTGTCCTTTCAGCAGGAGCGTATACTCCTGTTTCCAAGCGGAAAATTCCACGGATATGGCATAGCCCCGGTAGCTGCCGATCTGCACCGGATCGGAGGTTTTGACCTCCTTGCAGGCATCCAAAAGGGCTGCACCGGCGTTCTCCTTATCGGTCAGCAGATCGCCACGGATTTCCATACCAGCAAAACCGTCCTCCGGGTGCGGGTGCGCTGCCAAAACCTCCAGATCGGATTCAAAGCCCTTGATAAAACCTTTGTGCTTTTCAATCTCCTCCGGGAAGTATTTGAGCAGCTGGTCCTCCAGACGATATTGCTTGCTCTGGTGGTCGGCTTTCATCAGCTTCAGGCGGGATACCTCCACATCCAAATCCATACGCTCTTTGATACGGGGGTCTCCGGCGCACAGAGCCTTGATCTCGGCAAAACTGAGGGCGGTTTCATCCACATCATCGCAGGAGCGCACCGGCGATTTAGAAGTCATGATCTGGGAAATGAATTTCTGCTTATTCTCCACCGTCTGCCAGAGGTATGCGTCAAAGGTTCCTTCGGTCACATAGCGGTACACATGGACAAGAGGATTCTGGTTACCCTGGCGCTCGATACGGCCCTTGCGCTGGGCAAGGTCTCCCGGTCTCCACGGACAGTCCAGGTCATGAAGTGCCACCAGACGGTCCTGCACATTGGTGCCTGCGCCCATCTTGGCGGTGCTGCCCAAAAGGACACGAACCTGACCGGTACGGACTTTAGAGAACAGCTCCTTTTTCCGCACTTCGGTATTGGCTTCATGGATAAAAGCGATCTGGTCGGCAGGCATCCCCTGGGCAATGAGTTTCTGACGAATATCGTCATATACCGTAAAGGTCGGTTCCTGTTCCGGCAGAGGCACAGCGCCTTCCAATGCGTGAAGCAGTGGATTATCCAGCGTTTTCGCCGCCTTGCTTGCAGGAGCTTTGGCCTGTGGTGTAGAAATGTCGCAGAACACCAGCTGGGTCAGCTTGTCAGCTTTGCCGTCCCACCAGATCTGCATGATGTTGTCCACACACTGATTGACCTTTGTTCCGGGTTCGTCCGGCAGCATCTGGTTGACGATCCTCTGGTCAAGCCCCAGCTTACGGCCATCCGAGGTAATCTTGAGCATGTTATCCTGGGACGGGTCAACAGTTCCGCTGTGTACCAGCGATGCACGCTCCGAAAGAGCTTTGACCATTTCCTGCTGATGTTCGGTAGGCTGCGCCACGATGTTGTGGTATTCCACTTCCGGGGTAGGCAGATTCAGCTGGTCGGCAGTCTTAATGTCAGCCACTTCTTTGAACAGGTTCATCAGCTCCGGCAGGTTAAAGAACTTGCTGAATCTCGTTCTTGCCCGGTAGCCGGTGCCTTCCGGTGCCAGCTCCAATGCTGTGACGGTCTCCCCAAATCGGGAAGCCCAGCAGTCGAAGTGGGTCATGTTCAGCTCTTGCAGGCGTTCATACTGAAGGTAACGCTGCATGGTGTAAAGCTCGGTCATGGAGTTGCTGACCGGTGTGCCGGTGGCAAAGATCACGCCACGGTTTCCGGTGATCTCATCCATATAGCGGCACTTGGCAAACATATCGGAGGATTTCTGCGCGTCCGATGTGGAAAGACCAGCCACATTCCGCATTTTTGTGTATAAAAACAGGTTCTTGTAGTTGTGGGCCTCGTCCACAAACAGCCGGTCCACACCCAGCTGCTCAAAAGTTACCACATCGTCTTTTCGCCCCTCGGCTTGCAGCTTTTCCAGTCTGGCTTCCAGAGACTTTCTGGTACGCTCCAGCTGCTTGACGGTAAAACGCTCGCCGCCGCTGGCCTGCACCTCTGCGATGCCCTCGGTGATCTCGTCGATCTGCTCATAGAGAAGCCGTTCCTGACGCTCCCGGCTGATGGGGATACGCTCAAACTGGCTGTGTCCCATGATGATGGCGTCGTAGTCACCGGTCGCAATACGGGCGCAGAACTTCTTGCGGTTATGGGTCTCAAAGTCCTTTTTGGTTGTGACTAAGATGTTGGCAGAAGGATAGAGGCGCAGAAACTCCGATGCCCACTGCTCAGTCAGGTGGTTGGGAACCACAAAGAGAGATTTCTGGCACAAGCCCAGGCGTTTGGCTTCCATCGCAGCGGCCACCATCTCAAAGGTTTTGCCCGCGCCTACTTCGTGTGCCAGCAGGGTATTTCCGCCATACAGCACATGGGCGATGGCACTTTTCTGGTGTTCCCGCAGGGTAATGGCCGGGTTCATGCCGCCAAAAGTGATATGGCTGCCATCATACTCGCGGGGACGGGTAGAGTTCATTTCTTCGTTGTACTGGCGCACCAAAGTCTGGCGGCGCTCCGGGTCTCTCCAGATCCAGTCCCTAAAGGCTTCCCGGATCGCCTGCTGTTTTTGAGCCGCCAGGGTGGTCTCCTTGGCATTCAGCACGCGGCGCTCTTTTCCGTCTGCGTCCTCTATGGTGTCATAGATACGGACATCCCGCAGGTTTAAGGAATCCTCCAGAATCTTGTAGGCGTTGGCGCGGCTGGTTCCGTAGGTGGTATAAGCTGCCACATCGTTGTAGGATACAGAAGATTTCCCCTTGATCTGCCATTCAGCGGTAAAGGACGAATAGTTGACCTCGATACTGCGCTGGAGATAAAACGGGGTGTTGAAGGTCTCATACATAAACTGCTGGATATATTCCTTGTTGATCCAGGTAGCGCCCAGACGCACCTCGATCTCCGACGCATCCAGGTCTTTGGGCTGGGCGGCGGTAAGAGCTTCCACATTGACTGCAAAAGAAGGGTCCTGCTGTGCCGCCCGCTGCGCCTGACGCAGTTTGCGGCGTACATTGCCGGAAAGGTATTCATCAGCAGTCACATAATGGGGTGTGCCGTCCTGTTCCAGCTGTCCCGGCACACGGAAGATCACGCCTTGCAGTTCTCCGGCCAGTGCTTCTTTTGTTTTTCCGGTAAGCCGACTCATATAGCTCATATCTACGCAGGCTTTTTCCGAGATGGACACCGCCAGTGCTTCGCTTGCCGTATCCACAGTAGCCACTGCCTGATGGGGCTTGATGGTTCGTTTGGTGAACATATCCGCCTTACGTTCCAGTTTCCCGTCCTCGTCGATGACTTCCAGCGCACAGAGCAGGTAATAGGAAGAATCATCTGCATAGGCCAGGCGGTTTGCACGGTCATTGATAAGGCCATATTTTGCAGAAAAGCTGTCATAGAGGCTGTTCAGTTCCGCCTGCTTTTGGGTAATGGTGCTGTCTGGAACCGCTGCATCCATCTGAAGGTCGATCAGTTCCTGCACACAATCACGCAGTCCCACAAGACCTTTCACACGGGCTTCGGCGGTGGCGTTGAGGTCAGGGCGCACCATGCGGCTGTTTTCCCGATAGTACACCTGCCCGTCTACAATGGCATAGGAATAGTTCTTCACATTTGGGTCGGCAGGAATGGAGGTGTCAATGGCTTCGCCTTCGCCCAGCTCCGGCAGCTCTGCCTCCTGATAAGTGCCATGAATGTACTTCACAGCATCATGCAGCTGGTCAGAAAGCTCCAGTCCCTCGATAGGGTTCACGGTGTAGTCCATACCATGAGCGGTGCTTACCGGCTCCTGCCTGCCCAGCACCATTTCCGGGTGGTCGATAAAATACCGGTTGATGGCAAACCCGTCCTCCGTCTGTCCGGTCTGGGTCCATTCCGGCACGATGTCCAGCGGGCGGTCCCGCTTTTGGAGGAAGATGATGTCCGATACCACCTCGGCACCGGCATTCTTTTTGAACGCGTCATTAGGCAGACGGATAGCTCCCAGCAGCTCGGCACGCTGGGCAAGATAGCGGCGCACGGTGGAATCCTTGGCATCCATGGTATAGCGGGAGGTTACAAAAGCCACCACGCCGCCGGGACGCACCTGGTCGAGTGCTTTGGCGAAAAAGTAGTTGTGAATACTGAAATTCAGCTTGTTGTAGGCTTTGTCATTGACCTGATACTGACCGAAAGGTACATTGCCGATGGCAAGGTCAAAGAAGTCACGCCTGTCGGTGGTCTCAAAGCCGCCTACTGTGATGTCCGCCTTGGGATAGAGCTGCTTTGCGATGCGCCCGGAAACCGGGTCCAGCTCCACGCCGTACAGACGGCTGTTTCGCATTTCCTCCGGCAGCATACCGAAGAAGTTGCCCACACCCATAGATGGCTCCAAAATATTTCCGGTCTCAAAGCCCATGCGCCCCACCGCTTCATAGATTGCCTGGATAACCGTAGGGCTGGTGTAATGGGCATTGAGGGTAGAGCTTCTGGCGGCGGCATATTCCTCCGGGGTCAGCAGCTCTTTCAGCTGGGTATACTCGGAAGCCCATGCCAGTTTCTCTGGGTCAAAAGCATCAGGAATACCGCCCCAGCCCACATAGCGGGAAAGAATCTCCTGTTGTTCGGGGCTTGCCTGCTGTCCGGCAGATTCCAGCTCTTTCAGCAAACGAATGGCATTAACATTTGCTTGGAACTTGGCTTTTGGACCGCCTTCGCCCAAATGCTCATCGGTAATGCGGAAGTTCTGTGCATTGCGGCGCAGGTTAGCCTTGTATTCCTCATAGGAGGCTTCCTCGGCAGCTTTGGCATTGGGGAAGGTCTGCCACTGGCCGTTGACCTGAATGGAAACCGGGTGTTCATCCAACACTTCCTCAAAGGTTTTTTCCGGCTCTGTTACAGGGGCTGGCGGCTCCGGCTCCTCAATATGCAACCGTTCCACCACCACATCATAAGGTAGATGGTTCTTATCGCCCGGATAGACGGCCACGGTCTCGGAATGAAAGGCTGGGGATTCGGCAGACGGTTGGGGCTGTTCTTGTCCAAAGCCATCCAGCTGACGGGCATACATCCCGCGCAGCAAAGGCGCAACCT
>OMGS01000814.1_pt1 | contig 13103 bp, 10 predicted proteins | sample 1646081 | NCBI WGS metagenome assembly OMGS01 (sample SAMN05578591, study PRJEB25193) | human gut metagenome | biome: Human Microbiome; feature: human-associated habitat; material: feces | host: Homo sapiens | place: USA:Birmingham | reverse complement strand
ATGTGCGGACGTGACTGGAGTTCAGACGTGTGCTCTTCCGATCTCCGGGAACCGGTTCTATACCACCGCCACCAACCGGATGGTCCGGGCATACCTGCCCCAGGGGATCACGCCGGAGGAGGTCATCTCCGCCTGCGGCGGGGAACCCAGTGGGGAGAGGAAACCGCTGGCCCGCCCTCCTGAGAACCAGGCGGCGCCGGAAGAGGCAGGGGAACCAAGGGAGCCTGCCGCCATACCGGCCCCGCCCCGGGACAGAGCGCCCCGGCGTAAGCTGACGGTGGTGGGGGTACCCCTTGTTCTGGGCGCTTTGACCCTGCTGGCCGGGGAGCTTCTGTTTCAGGGGAAGCAGTATCATTGGATCAGCCTGCTGCTTCTGATGGAGGGCCTGCTGCCCAGCTTTTTCTGGTTTGAGCAGCGGCGGCCCGGGGCCCGGGAGCTGGTGCTGCTGGCCTGCCTGTGCGGGCTGGGGGTTGCGGGGCGGGGGGCCTTCTTTTGGGCGCCCCAGTGTAAGCCAGTGACCGCGTTGACCATTCTCACCGGCGTCAGCCTGGGGGGACAGGCGGGGTTTTTGGTGGGCGCGGTGACCATGCGCCCGCCGGCGGCGTTCTCCTCGTTCACCGCCAGGGCGAACAGGTTGACCCATTCCATGGCGCTGAGGGTCGAGCCGATCACGTTGGGCTTGCCGATCTCCTGCAGGTTGCGGTGCAGGCGCGCGGCGCGGCGTTGCACGTTGAGCCCGCCGGGAAGGATGCCTTCGTTGCGCAACCCGTTGTCGACGCAATCGCGCATCGCCTGCCAGATGCGCCGCAGGCCTTCGCGGATGTCGGTCTCGCTGCGCCAGATGCGTTCGTTGGCCAGCATCAGCTCGGATACCCGCAGGTTGTGGCGCTTGCACAGCAGCAACAGTTCCTCGGCGCTGGAGAAGTCGTAGGGCAGCACCGTGTGGTCCTGGTCGAGCTGTCCCGAGGCGGCCTGTGCCGCATCGACCACGAAGCCGCCACCCACCGAGTAGTAGGTCTCCTGGTGCAGTTCGCCTTGCTCGCCGTAGGCGACCAGGGTCATGGCGTTGGGGTGGTAGGGCAGGTTCTCGTCGAGCAGGCGCATGTCGCGCACCCAGTCGAACGGTACCGCCATGCGGCCGTCCAGTTGCAGCAGGCCGCTATCGAGCAGCGCGGCCATGCGTGGGGCGATCTGGGTCGGGTCGATACGATCCGGCCATTCGCCCATCAGGCCCATGATCACCGCGCGATCGGTGCCGTGGCCGACGCCGGTGGCGGACAGCGAGCCATACAGGCGCACTTCGAGACGCCGCACCGCCGACAGCGCCTGGCGCTGGCGCAGGGCAGCGGTGAACAGCGCGGCGGCGCGCATGGGGCCGACGGTATGCGAACTGGACGGGCCGATACCGATCTTGAAAAGGTCGAACACACTGATAGCCATGCCGGCCTCCGGGATTGCCGCGGCATCCGTGCCTGCGTAGTGGGGGTGGCGGCTCCTCCGCCCGCGATTCCTGCGCATCATCGGGCTTTCCCCGGGGCGGGCCGCATCCGCCACCGACCCGGCCATGTCCAAAAGCGCCGCGTCCGCGCCCGGATCGGGGAACCTCTGCGGCCGAGGGGCGTCTGCACCTGCACGGCGTCGGAATGAGAACGGGCTCGCGCCGCTCCGAAAACGGCATCCGCTGGTCGCCGGCAAAGACCACTATGATTGAATGCGACACAGCGGGTACTGAATGCGACCCCGCCTGCACTGGTTGCGACCCACCCTGTAGGCGACGGATGCGTCCTGTTTCATGATCGTTCACGAATTGCCCGCTGAGGGCCGCTACCGGTCGGCCCGATACAGACAGACCGCCGCGCCCTTCGGGGTAGCGCCGGCGCCTTACCCTGCAGAGGAGTTCGCTATGAAAGGTTGCAAGTCTTGGCTGCTGGCCGTGTCTCTGTGCGCACCGCTGGCAGCCCAGGCCGCGGAGCCCGAATCCTGTGCGTCGGTGCGTTTCGCCGACGTCGGCTGGACCGACATCACAGTGACCACTGCGGTCACCCGCCAGGTCCTCGAGTCCCTCGGCTACAAGACCAAGGTCAATCTGCTCTCGGTGCCGGTGACCTACCGCTCCCTGGCCAACAAAGACCTCGACGTATTCCTGGGCAACTGGATGCCCACCATGACCAACGACATCAAGCAGTACGCCGAGAAAGGTACGGTCGAGACACTGCGCGCCAACCTGGAGGGCGCCAAGTACACCCTGGCGGTTCCCCAGTACGTCTACGACGGCGGCCTGCGCAGCTTCGCCGATATCGCGAAGTTCTCCGACAAGCTGGGCAACAAGATCTACGGCATCGAGCCGGGCAACGACGGCAACCGCGTCGCCCAGAGCATGATCGACAAGAACGCCTTCGAACTGGGCAAGTTCAAGTTGGTGGAATCCAGCGAGGCGGGCATGCTCTCGCAGGTGCAGCGGGCCATCCGGCGCAACCAGTGGGTGGTGTTCCTCGGCTGGGAGCCGCACCCCATGAATACCCGCTTCCAGATGAAGTACCTGGAAGGCGGCGACGACTTCTTCGGCCCCAACTATGGCGGCGCGACCATCTACACCAACGTGCGCAAGGGCTACGCCCAGGAGTGCGCCAACGTCGGCCAACTGCTGAAGAACCTCAGCTTCACCCTCGAGATGGAGAACAAGCTGATGGACGCGGTACTCAACGAAAACAAGAAACCCGAGGAAGCCGCTAAGGCCTGGTTGAAGGATCACCCGGAACAGCTGGATGCCTGGCTGGCCGGTGTCACCACCCGCGACGGGCAGCCTGCCGCAGCCGCGGCCAAGCTGGCGTTCGCCAAGTAGGCGACCGGTCGTTCATTTCCCGCTCTTGATGGACCCTGATTATGTTCCTGACTGATCACAAGCTCCCGCTGGGAGAGCAGATCGCCGGTTTCGTCGACTGGCTGACCCTGCATGGCGCATCGTTCTTCGACAAGATCTCCGACACCCTTGAGTTCCTCATCCATGGCGTCACCAACGGCTTGCTCTGGTTCAACCCGCTGGTGCTGATCGCCTTGCTGGTAGGGCTGGTGCATTTCATCCAGCGCAGCTGGGGGCTGACCGTGTTCGCCCTGGCCTCGTTGCTGCTGATCCTCAACCTGGGCTACTGGCAGGAGACCATGGAAACCCTCGCCCAGGTGATATTCGCCACCCTGGTGTGCATCGCCGTAGGCGTGCCGCTGGGCATAGTCGCCGCGCACAAGCCGTGGTTCTACACCGCGCTGCGGCCGCTGCTGGACCTGATGCAGACGGTGCCGACCTTCGTCTACCTGATCCCGACCCTGACCCTGTTCGGCCTCGGCGTGGTGCCGGGCCTGATCTCCACGGTGATCTTCGCCGTCGCCGCGCCAATCCGCCTGACCTGCCTGGGTATCCAGGACGTTCCGGCGGAGCTGCTCGACGCCGGCAAGGCCTTCGGCTGCTCGCGCTGGCAACTGCTGACGCGCATCGAGCTGCCGCACGCGATGCCGAGCATTGCCGCCGGCATCACCCAATGCATCATGCTCTCCCTGTCGATGGTGGTGATCGCCGCGCTGGTCGGCGCCGATGGCCTCGGCAAGCCGGTGGTGAACGCGCTGAACACCGCCGACATCTCCCTCGGCTTCGAAGCCGGCCTGGCCATCGTCCTGCTCGCCATCCTGCTCGACCGGGTGTGCAAGCAGCGCGCCGTGAAGGGGAAATAAGCCATGACCGCGATCCGATTCGACCATGTGGACGTCATCTTCGGCACCCACACCAAGGAAGCCCTGAAGCTCCTCGACCAGGGCCTCGGCCGCGCCGAGATCCTCAAGCGCACCGGCCAGGTGCTCGGCGTCGAGGACGCCTGCCTGGACGTCAACCGCGGCGAGATCTGCGTGCTGATGGGACTTTCCGGCTCCGGCAAGTCGAGCCTGCTGCGCTGCATCAACGGCCTGAACAAGGTCAGCCGCGGCAAGCTGCTGATCGAGCACGAAGGTTCGCAGGTGGACATCGCCAACTGCTCGCCGGCGACCCTCAAGGCCATGCGTACCAAGCGCATCGCCATGGTGTTCCAGAAGTTCGCCCTGATGCCCTGGCTGACGGTGGCCGAGAACGTCGGCTTCGGCCTGGAGATGCAGGGCCGCCCGGCCGCCGAGCGGAAGAAGCTGATCGACGAGAAGCTCGAGCTGGTCGGTCTCTCGCAGTGGCGCGACAAGCGTCCCGACTCGCTCTCCGGCGGCATGCAGCAGCGCGTCGGCCTGGCTCGCGCGCTGGCGATGGATGGCGACATCCTGCTGATGGACGAACCGTTCTCGGCCCTCGACCCGCTGATCCGCCAGCAATTGCAGGACGAACTGCTGGTGCTGCAACGGCAACTGCACAAGACCATCGTGTTCGTCAGCCACGACCTCGACGAGGCGCTGAAGATCGGCACCCGCATCGCGATCATGAAGGACGGCCGGATCATCCAGCACGGCAAGCCGGAAGAGATCGTGCTGAGCCCCGCGGACGACTACGTGCGTACCTTCGTCGCCCATACCAACCCGCTCAACGTGCTGTGCGGCCAGAGCCTGATGCGTGGCCTCGACCAGTGCATCCGGCAGAACGACGAGATCTGCTTCGACCAGGGCCGCGACTGCTGGATCGGTCTCAGCGAAGGCGACGTGCTCAAGGGCGCGCGCCAGGGCAGCAACGTCATCGACCTGCAACGCTGGCGCCAGGGCGACCCGGTGGAGAAGCTGCGCCGCGAACCGACCCTGGTGGATGTCAGCATCCGTATGCGCGATGCCCTGCAGATTCGCTACCAGACCGGCCACAAGCTGGTCCTGCAGGAGCAGGACAGGGTGGTCGGGGTGCTCGGCGACAGCGAGCTGTACCACGCGTTGCTGGGCAAGAACCTCGGCTGATCCCCCTCGGCCCGCTCGGGGCCGCTACGAATGCCCGGCGCTGCCGGGCATTCGCGTTTATCCTCCGCGCTTTTTCCGTCTGTTCTTCCTTTCGCACGCTCCTGCGCGCCGGTTCCTGCGGCATGCGCCGGGCGCCGGGTGGCAGAAAAGAAAGGCCCGGCGAAACGCCGGGCCAAGTACGCACCTGATTGGCGAGGGCGCCCTAGCGGCGCCGGGTTCAGGTCTGGGGCTGGGTTGGCGCCGGCACCGGCTGGTAGGTGCGGCGGTCGCCGACCTGGGCCTCGTAGTCGGCGCGCATGGCCTTGTGCAGGCCGAACATGAACAGGATCAGCACCGCCGAGAACGGCAGCCCGGCGAGTACCACGACGGTTTGCATCGCCGTGAAGTTGCCGGCGAACAGCAGGCCGATGGTGACTAGCGTGACGACGGCCGACCAGAGGATACGCAGCCAGTTCGGCGCGTCCTCGTCCAGCTCGCCGCCGCTGCGCGAGAGATTGGCCAGCATCACCGAGCCGGAATCCGCCGGGGTGAGGAACAGCACGAAGCCGACGAAGATCGACAGGCCGATGACGATCTTCGACAGCGGATAGTGTTCCAGCAGCAGGTAGATCGACATCGACGGCTGTTCCAGCGCGGCCTTGCCCAGGTCGGTCGCGCCGTGGTTCATCACCAGGTCCAGGGCGCTGTTGCCGAATACCGACAGCCAGGCCAGGGTGAAGCCCAGCGGGATCAGCAGCACCCCGCAGACCAGTTCGCGCACGCTGCGACCGCGGGAGATGCGGGCGATGAACATACCGACGAAGGGCGCCCAGGAAATCCACCAGGCCCAGTAGAACAGGGTCCACAGGCCCAGCCATTCCTCGCTCTTGCCGGCGCCGGCACCGGTGTAGACGTAGAGGTCGAAGGTCTTCAGCACCAGGCCGTCGAGATAGTCGCCGAGGTTCTGTACGAAGCCGTTGAGCAGTTCCAGGGTCGAACCGCAGACCAGCACGAACAGCAGCAGCGAGCTGAACAGCACGATATTCAGGTTGGACAGCCGGCGGATGCCTTTCTCGACACCGGAGACCGCCGCCAGGGTGGCGACCAGGCTCATCGCCAGGATCACCGCCAGCAGGGTGCCTTTGCTGTGCGGCATGCCGGTCAGGTACTCGAGACCGGACGACACCTGCAAGGCGCCGATGCCCAGGTTGGTCACCAGCCCGAGAAGGGTGACGAAGATGCCGAAGCAATCCACCGCGTGGCCCGCGGCGCCTTTCACCCAGCGCTCGCCGAGGATCGGATAGAGCGCCGAGCGCAACGCCAGCGGCTGGCGATGGCGGTAGGCGAAATAACCGACGGCGAGGCCGACCAGGGCATAGATCGCCCAACCGTGCAGGCCCCAGTGGAGGAAGGTCAGTTGCAGCGCCTGGCGCGCCGCCTGAGGGCTGCCGGGAACGCCTTCGGGTGGATGGTAGAGGTGGTCGATCGGCTCGGATGCGGCGAAGTAGAGCAGCGAGATGCCGATCCCGGAGGAGAACAGCATGCCGGCCCAGGCGCCGTAGCTGAAGTCCGGCTTTTCATGCTCCTCGCCGAGCTTGAGGGTGCCGAAGCGCGAGAAGGCCACCCAGGCGACGAAGAACAGGTAGGCGCCGATGGCCAGCATGTAGTACCAGCCGAAGCTGTGCGACAGCCACGCCTGGATGCGGCCGAGCAAGGCTCCGGCGCTGTCGGGATAGAGGATGAGGGCGGCGGTCAGAACCAGGATCAGTGCGGTCGAGCCGAAGAACACGATCGGATTCAGACGTACCTGCTCGTTTGTTTTTATTGGCGAAGCAGTACTCATTGGAGGATGACCCCATGGCAGTGAAAGCATGGCGGCTTATGGCCGCGGACTACAGACACAGCATTGCCACCCCACTTGAAGCCCGGATTCTGCGATCCTTGGCGGACTTCGGCGACGAGGTGATGAACGGCGCGGGCCAGGTTGCACGCAGGCTGGGAGCCGCTCATGGACGCCGAGCTTATTCTTAGTTGATTGAACGTTCAATAAAAACAAAATAGACTGGCCACCAATGACGTCGGTCGGTGCCCGCACGCACCCATCGACGAGAGGAGATAGCAATGCCCAAGGTCGGTATGCAGCCCATCCGCCGCTCGCAACTGATTCACGCCACCCTGGAGGCGGTCGATCAGGTCGGCATGGGAGACGCCAGCATCGCCCTGATAGCCCGCCTGGCGGGTGTTTCCAACGGCATCATCAGCCACTACTTCCAGGACAAGAACGGCTTGCTGGAAGCGACCATGCGGCACCTGCTCAGCGCCTTGAGCAAGGCCGTACGCGAACGCCGCGCGGCGCTCTACGACGACAGTCCGAGGGCGCACCTGCGAGCGATCGTCGAAGGCAACTTCGACGACAGCCAGGTCAATGGTCCGGCGATGAAGACCTGGCTGGCGTTCTGGGCGACCAGCATGCACCAGCCGGCACTGCGTCGATTGCAGCGGGTCAACGACCATCGCCTGTATTCGAACCTGTGCTACCAGTTCCGCCGCCAGCTCTCGGCGGACGACGCCCGCGCCGCGGCACGCGGCCTGGCGGCCCTGATCGACGGCCTGTGGTTGCGTGGCGCGCTGACCGGCGACGCCTTCGATACCGACGAGGCCCTGAACATCGCTTACGACTACCTCGACCAGCAGTTGGCAAAACAGTCGGGGTAGGGACGAAAACCCCCGCGGCGCCGCCTTGCGCCTGCGATACCGATAAGAGAGGACTGCAACATGGCCCGATTCGAAGAACAGAAGCTCTACATTGGCGGTCGCTACGTGGAGGCCAGCAGTGGCGCCACCTTCGAGACCATCAACCCGGCCAACGGCGAAGTGCTCGCCAAGGTCCAGCGGGCTTCCAGGGAAGACGTCGAGCGGGCCGTGCAGAGCGCCGTCGAGGGGCAAAAGGTGTGGGCGGCGATGACCGCCATGCAGCGCTCGCGCATTCTCCGTCGCGCCGTCGACATCCTCCGCGAGCGCAACGACGAACTGGCCGCCCTGGAAACCCTGGATACCGGCAAGCCGCTGGCGGAAACCCGCTCGGTGGACATCGTCACCGGCGCCGACGTGCTCGAGTACTACGCCGGCCTGGTCCCGGCCATCGAAGGCGAGCAGATTCCCCTGCGCGAAACCAGTTTCGTCTACACCCGCCGCGAGCCGCTGGGCGTGGTCGCCGGCATTGGCGCCTGGAACTACCCGGTGCAGATCGCCCTGTGGAAATCCGCCCCGGCCCTCGCTGCCGGCAACGCGATGATCTTCAAGCCCAGCGAAGTCACCCCGCTGACGGCCCTCAAGCTGGCCGAGATCTACACCGAGGCCGGCGTGCCGGACGGCGTGTTCAACGTGCTCACCGGCAGCGGACGCGAAGTCGGCCAGTGGCTGACCGAGCACCCGCTGATCGAGAAGATCTCCTTCACCGGTGGCACCTCCACCGGCAAGAAAGTCATGGCCAGCGCTTCCAGCTCGTCGCTGAAGGAAGTGACCATGGAGCTGGGCGGCAAGTCCCCGCTGATCATCTTCCCCGACGCAGACCTCGACCGTGCCGCCGACATCGCCGTCATGGCCAACTTCTTCAGCTCCGGCCAGGTCTGCACCAACGGCACCCGGGTGTTCATCCACCGTTCCCAGCAGGCCCGCTTCGAAGCCAAGATACTGGAGCGCGTGCAGCGCATCCGTCTCGGCGACCCGCAGGACGAGAACACCAACTTCGGCCCGCTGGTCAGCTTCCCGCACATGGAAAGCGTGCTCGGCTACATCGAGTCCGGCAAGGCGCAGAAGGCTCGCCTGCTGTGCGGCGGCGAGCGTGTGACCGATGGAGCGTTCGGCAATGGCGCCTACGTCGCGCCGACCGTGTTCACCGATTGCAGCGACGACATGACCATCGTCCGCGAGGAAATCTTCGGCCCGGTGATGAGCATCCTGGTCTATGACGACGAAGACGAGGCGATCCGCCGCGCCAACGATACCGAGTACGGCCTCGCCGCCGGCGTCGTGACCCAGGACCTGGCCCGCGCCCACCGCGCCATCCATCGCCTGGAAGCCGGCATCTGCTGGATCAATACCTGGGGCGAGTCGCCGGCGGAAATGCCGGTCGGCGGTTACAAGCAATCCGGTGTCGGTCGCGAGAACGGTCTCACCACCCTGGCTCATTACACTCGCATCAAGTCCGTGCAAGTGGAGCTGGGCGACTACGCCTCGGTGTTCTGAGCCTCGACGCAGCGCTCGAACCCCTAACCAGGCCGGTCCCAGGCAACGCTCCCTGACACCGGCCATTCCGAACTTCCAGACACCGGCGCGCCAGCGTCGCGGCCGGTGTCATGCCGAGAAAAGAGGAAGGCCTGCATGTCCCAGGAATTCGACTACATCATCATCGGAGCCGGCTCTGCCGGTAACGTACTCGCTACCCGCCTCACCGAAGATGCCGACGTCAGCGTCCTGCTGCTCGAAGCCGGCGGTCCTGACTACCGCTTCGACTTCCGCACCCAGATGCCGGCGGCCCTTGCCTTCCCGCTGCAGGGGCGGCGCTACAACTGGGCCTACGAGACCGACCCCGAGCCCTACATGAACAACCGCCGCATGGAGTGCGGTCGCGGCAAGGGCCTGGGCGGCTCCTCGCTGATCAACGGCATGTGCTACATCCGCGGCAACGCCCTGGACTTCGACGGCTGGGCCAAGGAGCCGGGCCTCGAGGACTGGAGCTACCTCGACTGCCTGCCGTACTTCCGCAAGGCGGAAACCCGGGACATCGGTCCCAACGACTACCATGGCGGCGACGGCCCGGTCAGCGTGACCACGCCGAAGGCCGGCAACAACCCACTGTTCCATGCGATGGTCGAGGCCGGCGTGCAGGCCGGCTACCCGCGAACCGATGACCTCAACGGCTACCAGCAGGAAGGCTTCGGCCCCATGGACCGGACCGTCACCCCGGAGGGCCGTCGCGCCGCCACCGGGCGCGGCTACTTGGACCAGGCCCGCGGCCGGCCCAACCTGACCATCGTCACCCACGCCCTGAGCGACCGCATCCTGTTCAGCGGCAAGCGCGCCATCGGCGTCTCCTACCTGGTGGGCAACGGCGACAACCCGGTCACCGCCCACGCCCGCCGCGAAGTATTGGTGTGCAGCGGCGCGATCGCCTCGCCGCAATTGCTGCAACGCTCCGGCGTCGGCCCGGCGGCCCTGCTTCGCGACCTGGACATCCCGGTGGTGCATGACCTGCCGGGCGTCGGCGCCAACCTGCAGGATCACCTGGAACTCTACCTGCAGTACGCCTGCAAGCAGCCGGTGTCGATCTACCCGGCGACCAAATGGTGGAACCAGCCGGCCATCGGTGCCCAGTGGCTGTTCCTCGGCAAGGGCCTCGGCGCCAGCAACCAGTTCGAAGCCGGCGGCTTCATCCGAACCCGCGAAGCGTTCGAATGGCCGAACATCCAGTTCCATTTCCTCCCGGTGGCGATCAACTACAATGGCAGCAAGGGCGTGCAGGAGCACGGCTTCCAGGCGCACATGGGCTCGATGCGCTCGCCGAGCCGCGGGCGCATCCACCTGAAGTCCAGGGACCCGCGCCAGCATCCGAGCATCCTGTTCAACTACATGTCCCACGAGCAGGACTGGCAGGAGTTCCGCGACGGCATCCGGCTGACCCGCGAGATCATGAACCAGCCGGCGCTGGACCCCTATCGGGGCCGCGAGTTGAGCCCTGGGGTGAACGTGCAGTCGGACGCCGAACTCGACGAGTTCATCCGCAACCATGCTGAGACCGCTTTCCACCCATCCTGCTCGTGCAAGATGGGCAGCGACGACATGGCGGTGGTCGATGGCCAGGGACGGGTCCATGGCATGGAAGGACTGCGAGTGGTGGATGCGTCGATCATGCCGCTGATCATCACCGGCAACCTCAATGCCACCACCATCATGATGGCCGAGAAGATCGCCGACAGGATCCGCGGTCGCCAGCCGCTGCCGCGCAGCACGGCGAAGTACTACGTGGCCGGGGATGCGCCGGTACGCGGCAACCCCGTGCGGGCCTGAGGAACGCGCAAACAAGAACGCCGGCGATAGCCGGCGTTCCTGCGTCTAGCCCCGGCGTGGCGGGACCGGGCGGGTGCGCCCGCTGCCATCGATGGCGACGAACACGAACACCGCCTCGGTGACTTTGCGCCATTCGCTGGACAGCGGGTCGTCGCTCCACACCTCGACCAGCATGCGGATCGAGCTGCGGCCGACTTCCAGGGTCTGGGTATAGAAGGAAAGCTGGGCACCTACCGCGACCGGCACCATGAAGGCCATGCGGTCGATGGCGACGGTGGCGATACGGCCGCCGGCGATCTTGCTGGCCATGGCGGTTCCCGCCAGGTCCATCTGGGATACCAGCCAACCGCCGTAGATATCGCCGAAACCGTTGGTTTCGCGCGGCAGCGCGGTAATCTGCAAGGCCAGGTCTCCCTGGGGAATGGGGTCTTCTTGTTCAAGCTCGATCATAGGTAAGGGCCTCGTGCCCCCCGGATTTCTTGTTCAAGCGCGGTTTAGGGGAAAACTCTCCCAAAACGCCTGCCGGTGCAAGGTCTTGGGACAGCTTTCAGAGGCGCCCGGGCATTATATAGAGGAGTAGGGCAGCCGACGACCGCCCGGTTCTCTCTTCGACCGACTGTGTGGACATTCGTCGATTTGCTATGGTTTCGCTCCTGCGTCCCCGGGTCGCAGGTCGACACGCCTGCCGGTCGAACCCCGCTCATGCTTGCTGAACGAATAAAGAGAACAATCCCGACATGCCATCCGCGAATGCTCCCGAGGCGCCGGCCCAGCGTCCATTGACCCGCAGCGACTACAAGACCCTGTCCCTCTCCGCCCTGGGTGGAGCGCTGGAGTTCTATGACTTCATCATCTTCGTGTTCTTCGCCACCGTGGTCGGCAAGCTGTTCTTCCCGGCGGACATGCCGGAATGGCTGCGTCAGTTGCAAACCTTCGGCCTGTTCGCCGCCGGCTACCTGGCGCGGCCGCTGGGCGGCGTGATCATGGCCCACTTCGGCGACCTGCTCGGGCGCAAGCGCATGTTCACCCTGAGCATCTTCATGATGGCGGTGCCGACCCTGATCATGGGCCTGCTTCCGACCTACGCGCAGATCGGCATCTGGGCGCCCCTGGCGCTGCTCCTGCTGAGGGTGATCCAGGGCGCCGCGATTGGCGGGGAGGTACCGGGGGCCTGGGTCTTCGTCGCCGAGCATGTACCGGCACGGCATGTCGGTTATGCCTGCGGGACGCTGACTTCCGGCCTGACGGCGGGTATCCTGCTGGGCTCGCTGGTGGCTACTGCGATCAATAGCTTCTATAGCGCGACAGAGGTGCAGGACTACGCCTGGCGGATACCCTTCCTGCTCGGCGGGGTGTTCGGCCTGTTCTCGGTCTATCTGCGCCGCTGGCTGCACGAGACGCCGGTATTCGCCGAGCTGCAGCAGCGCAAGGCACTGGCAGAGGAAGTGCCGTTGAAAGCGGTGGTCCGCGATCATCGTGGCGCCGTCCTGGTGTCGATGCTGCTGACCTGGGTGCTGTCGGCCGCGATCGTGGTGGTCATCCTGATGACCCCTACCGTGCTGCAGAGCGTATACGGCTTCGATGCCGCCACGGCGCTCAAGGCCAACAGCCTGGCGATCGTCTGCCTGACCCTTGGCTGCATCGTCGCCGGGCGCATGGCGGATCGTTACGGCGCGGGGCTGACTTTCGTTGCCGGTAGCGTGCTGCTGGCGCTGGTGTCCTGGAGCTTCTACGGCAACCTCAAGGCCCACCCGGACTGGCTCTTTCCTTTATATGCACTGACCGGCTTCTTCGTCGGCATCGTCGGCGCCGTTCCCTACGTGATGGTCAATGCGTTCCCACCGGTTGTGCGTTTCTCCGGCCTGTCCTTTTCCTACAACCTGGCCTACGCCATCTTCGGTGGGCTGACGCCGATGGCGGTGGCCCTGCTGCTCAAGCAGAGCCCGATGGGGCCGGCTTACTACGTGGTCACTCTGTGCCTGGTCGGCTTCCTCGTCGGGCTCTACCTGCTGGCGCAGAAAAAGCCGGCTGGCGAGGCGGTTTCGGTGGGCTGAAAGCGCTTCCGGCGGTTATTTGAATTATTTTTGAAATAATCGTTGACGCCAGTTTCTATCTCCCTATAATGCGCACCACTCCCGGCGACGACGAAG
>OMGS01000780.1_pt1 | contig 13653 bp, 7 predicted proteins | sample 1646081 | NCBI WGS metagenome assembly OMGS01 (sample SAMN05578591, study PRJEB25193) | human gut metagenome | biome: Human Microbiome; feature: human-associated habitat; material: feces | host: Homo sapiens | place: USA:Birmingham | reverse complement strand
CATAATTGGGAATCTCTAGCTTTTTTGTGACTGAGAACTATTTTGTCTCAGACTCTACTTTTTCTATATTAACTCCCTCTCTTCCAGAAAATAGCAAGGAGAATAATGGCTCCTAATACAGATGGAATAATGGCTGTTTCTGATAAATGAGGTCCCCAATTTCCAAATAGGGCTTGACCAATCCATGCCCCAAACCAGCCTAATAAGATCTTTCCAATACAGCCCATTTTCTCTCCACGATTAGTGATTGCTGCTGCAATCAGACCAATAATAAAGCCAACAAACATACTTCCAATCATTTATTTCTCCTTCCTGATATTCTGCAACGTCAAACATCTCTTCAAATAACAAGGGGGGTTACTTTTTTGAAAGACAACCAAACTTAAAAGTACTATCGATGCAAGCATTGTCTTTAGGAAAAATTCACGTGCATGATGAAAATTTCTTTGAGTTTTTTTAGCTTCTGCTGAAATAGTTAATTGCATAACAAAACCTTTTTATTGGCAAATGTCATACAAAGAACAACCGTAATCTATAAATTTTGTAAAAAGCTTTACAAGCAGTAAAAATTTTCACTTAAACATGTATATTTTAGTCTAGTCTTTGGAAAAATACCTAGCTGTTCGTGGAAAATTAATACTATTTCGCGAATAAACCAGCGGGAATTCTCGATTGGAAACAGCCGTATCAGTTGAAAATCCCGCATTCATCAAAAGAAGACGTCTTAAAACAAATCATCAAACAAACTTAGCTGATTATCTTCTGGCATATTGCCCAGGATGCCCATATCGTCCATTTTTTCGACTAAAGTAGCTGATAACCCACCACGTTTTCGCAACTCAGTCTTGGAGAGGAATTCTCCCTCTGCCCGCGCTTTAACCAATTGATTTGCAACGTTGTCACCCAGACCGTCCATGGCAGAAAATGGAGGAATCAACATATCTCCATCAATCAGAAATTCTGTCGCGTCACTCTTATAAAGATCGAGTTTCCCAAATTTAAAGCCTCTCTCCAACATTTCATTAACGATTTCCAAGGTTGTATACAGGTCAATTTCTACATTGGACGCTTCATTATTTTTACGTTTTTCAGAGATTTCATTCATTTTGCGCTTAACTGAATCTAATCCGCTACTCATGACTTTAATATCAAAGGCTTTGGCACGGATAGAAAAGTAAGCACAATAGTAATAAATCGGATGATGCACTTTGAAATAAGCTACCCGTAGAGCCATCATTACGTAGGCAGCTGCATGGGCTTTAGGAAACATGTACTTGATTTTTCCGCAAGATTCAATATACCATTCAGGGACATTGTTTTCTTTCATAGCGGCAATATAACCATTACGCTCTTCGTCAGAAATTTTCAACCATGCACCTTTCCGCACACGCTCCATAATGGTAAAGGCCATTTTTGGTTCTAAGCCCTTGTGCATGAGATAAACCATGATGTCGTCCCGACAACCGATAACGGTAGATAAGTCCGCAATTCCCTGCTTAATTAAATCTTGTGCATTTCCAAGCCATACGTCCGTACCGTGAGACAAGCCTGATAATTGAAGTAATTCTGCGAAAGTTGTTGGGTGAGTTTCATCCACCATGCCCCGTACAAAATTGGTTCCAAACTCAGGAATCCCCAGCATACCAGTTGCCGTACCTATTTGCTCTTGTGTCACTCCCAGAACATCTGTTCCTGAAAAGAGTGCCATAACTTCCTTATCATCCATAGGAATATCATTAGGGTCAATACCTGATAAATCCTGCAATTTCCGAATCATAGTCGGATCATCATGACCGAGCACATCGAGTTTCAGGACATTTTCATCAATATCATGAAAATTAAAATGGGTCGTTTGCCATTCGGCAGTCAGGTCATCTGCTGGATATTGAACCGGCGTGAAATCGTAAACGTCCATGTAGTTTGGAATAACAACAATCCCACCAGGGTGCTGTCCGGTCGTTCGTTTAACACCTGATGCACCTTGCGCCAATCGCTCGACTTCTGCATCGCGATAAAATTTATTGTAATCTCGCTCATAACCTTTCACGAAACCATAGGCTGTCTTAGCTGCAACCGTACCAACAGTACCAGCCCGAAAGGCATATTCCTCCCCAAAAATGTCTCGAACATCTAAGTGGGCACTAGGCTGATCCTCTCCAGAGAAGTTCAAGTCAATATCAGGGACCTTGTCTCCGTCAAATCCAAGGAAAGTCTCGAAAGGAATATCCTGACCATTCTTGCTCAGCTTGTGGCCGCATTTTGGACAGTCCTTATCCGGCATATCAAAGCCAGAACCATAGGAGCCATCCGTGATGAACTCGCTGTATTGACATTTGCCACAGACATAGTGGGGCGACAAAGGATTGACCTCAGTAATCCCAATCATGGTCGCCACAAAACTGGAGCCAACTGAACCACGCGAACCAACTAAATAGCCTCGTTTATTAGAACGCTGTACAAGCATTTGCGAAGCCAAGTAAATCACGGCAAAACCATTCCCCAAAATAGAGGATAATTCCCGTTCAATTCGATGATCTACAATATCTGGTAGTGGATTACCATAGATTTCAAAAGCCTTTGCGTAAGTCAGCTCAGCGACTTTTTCTTCAGATTTATCAATAAATGGTGTATAGAGGTCCCCTTTTACCACTTCAATTGGTTCAAAGCTTGACGCCAACTGGTTGGGATTCTCAATGACCACTTGTCGAGCTAGTTCATCACCTAAAAAAGCGAATTCATCTAGCATTTCATTGGTCGTGCGGAAGTGAGCCTTAGGAAGCGGAGCCGGCTGGGCGTTTTCACCGTGACCTATGGTCCGGTTAATCATGGCACCTTGTCCCAAACTCCTAACGATAATCTCCCGATAAATTTCTTCCTCAGGCTCAATATAATGCACATCTCCCGTAGCCAGAACTGGTTTGTCTAAGCGTTCACCCACTTCAATCAAATTCTTAATGATCGTGTGCAGCTCCTCCATATCCTTAACCTGCTCTTTGGCAATCAATGGAGCATAAATCGCTGGAGGCATGATTTCGATAAAGTCGTAATATTTCGCTACTTCGACAGCTGCATCCAGACCCTGTGAAACAACCGCATCAAACACTTCTCCTTCTGAACAAGCAGTTCCTAGAATCAAGCCTTCTCGATGCGCATCCAAAACCGTTCGCGGAATCCGTGCTACACCTTCAAAATATTTAGTATTGGACAGACTGACCAATTTGAAAAGATTCTTCAACCCTGTTTGATTTTTCACATAAATCGTAGCGTGTTTCACTCGTGCTTTTTTATAGGAATTTTCATCCACCAAATCCGTATTTAACTTATTAAGATTGGTAATTCCACGCTTTTCTGCTACATCTCTGATGAAGATAAATAGCAGTCGTCCTGTTGCTTCCGCATCGTAATTAGCCATGTGGTGATGGTCAAGCGATACTTGAAAACGCTTGGTTAGAGGCCCCAAACCATGCCGCTTGTATTCTGGATAGAGATTGCGGGCAAATTCCAGTGTGTCAATGACTGGTTGGGTAATTTTGGGCAGGCCATGACGTTCATAGTTGACATTCATAAAGCCCACGTCAAAGGTAGCATTATGGGCGACAAGTACCGTATCTTTGCAAAATTCCTGAAATTCCTGTAAAACTTGTTCAAGTGGTTTCGCATTTTTAACATGTTCATCTGTAATTCCCGTCAAATCTGTCGTAAACGCACTCAAAGGGTGTCCTGGATTAATAAATTCGTCAAATTCCGCGATGACATTGCCCTTGTACATCTTGCTGGCTGCCACCTGAATCAAATCATTATAAATAGCAGACAAACCAGTCGTTTCTACGTCAAAGACAACATAAGTAGCTTCTCTCAACTCCATATCTATTTCATTGTAAGTAATGGGCACACGATCTTCAACAATATTGGCTTCCATACCATAAATCAACTGAATCCCGGCTTTTTTAGCAGCTTTATAACCATGAGGAAAGCTCTGCACATTGCCGTGGTCAGTAATCGCAACTGCTTTATGCCCCCACTTCGCAGCTGTCGCAATCAAGTCTTCGACTTCTGGTAGGGCATCCATAGTTGACATATTGGTATGCGCGTGAAATTCAATCCGTTTCTCACCTTCAGGCATGAGATCTTTACGGTCATAATGCACCACTTCCTGTACATCTTGTACATTCATAGTCAAATCATGCGTGAAGTTATTCATTTCAATATTTCCACGTACACGCAACCATGAATTTTTCTTAATCATGTCATATTTCTTAGCTTCTTCTTCATTTTTAAACCATTTCTGAAGCGCAAAGCTAGAAGTATAATCGGTCATCTTAAAATTAATAAGTACGCGCCCTGTGCGAGTAACCTTTTTTTCAAGATCGAAAACCATTCCTTCAAAGACAATCCGATTTTCCTCAGTCTGAATGGCATTCATCTGCGTGATTTCAGCTTTATCCAATTTTGATCGTGCAATAGCTTTTTTCGCTTGAAAACCAGAGTAACTTGTCTTTTCTTCAACAGGTGGAGCTGCCATTTTCTGCAGCGCTTCTATGGCTTTTAGAGCTTCATCATTCGCTGCTTGTACAATCTTTTCTTTCTCAGCTTGGAAAGTTTCGACTTGCTGCTGTGTTAAAGCATCGCTTGCCTTAACCTGACATTGAAACTGTGGAAAACCAAACTTGACCAACTGTTTTGCCAAATTTGGCAAATGAATCTTCCGAAAATGATCCGTATCAATGCTTGAAGGACCTTCAATCACTAGCTGATTCTCTTCAGCATGCACCTTCAACCGGTGATATATACTGCGAAATCCCTGACTAGTACAAGGACCTTCTGTAAAAGCTTCTTGATAATAAGCCTGCAATAACTCATCTGTGAAATCTTTGTTTATTGTCCTTATCTCAAAAACTGCTTGATTCCCCGTTTTAGAAAATTCTTCCTTCAAGCACTTTTTCAATTCTTGAAATATGTCAATCGGCAAAATTTCTGTAAAAGCAAAATGAAATTCCCAGATATGGCTGACTTTATGCACCAGAACTTGCTCAATTTCTGCATGTAAAAAGGCACTTGATTGTCTCATATCAAGTGGCATATTGATCTGATTCATTAAAATTTCAAACGTTGATGACATCTTTTTCCCTCGCCTTGTAATGACACTATTCTACCATAAAACAAAGGATTTTTCGATTAAAAAATAAAGAATCCCCTTTATCTTGCCACTAGTATAAACCATTTTTATTTTAAGTCACATCTTGCTAGCTTGCTTAAGAGTGAGTATCTGGAAAATATAAGCATCTTTACTATAATAAAATTAGCAAATCTTAGTCCACTTTTTTAAACATTCACAAAGCACAAGCTAAAAGACAAAGAAAAAACAGAATCCCCCAAAATAAGGGCGTTCTGTTTTTCCTTCTTATTATTTATAACCTTGTAACGCTTTTTGGCGTTCTTCAGTTTGGCCTTTCGCATCTAATTTTTTACCTTTGTAAACTGTGCTTTCCCATGAACCATACATTGGATTTGGGAAGATAATGAATTTTTCGCCAAATTCTTTCTTTAATTCTTCCAATTTCTTGCCACGTTCATCAGCTGATGTCTTTGAGAAATCTGCAAAGTCAACCAGATTATCTCCTAGCAACATAACTAGATTCGTTTTTTCCTGAACTTTTTGACGGCGACCTTCTTTTGATTTCACGCCTTTTTCTAAAAACATCAAATGATCTTTCCCTTGTACAGGAATACCTTCTTTTTCTAAGTTCTTAATCGTTGCATCTACTTGATTTGCCGCACGGTCAGAAATATAGTAGATTTGAACACCATTTTGATGAGCATATTGAAGAAATTCTTTCGCACCAGGAACAGCTTTAGCTGAAGCTTTCTGTACCCAAGCATCCCAATTTTTAGGATTAAAAGCTGTGCCGTCTTTGACATTCTGTACTTGGTAAGGGCTATTGTCTAAGACCGTTTCATCCAAGTCAAGAACGATTGAATAGGGCTTATCTGTCGGCTTTTGCAGTAATTCTTTCAATCGGTTCGTGGCGACATTATAACCTTGTAGATACAGAGCCTTCGCTTCATCAGACTTTTGATACCAAAGTGTGCCCATGGTATTTTCTCTTGAGCGCACTTGATCATAAGTCATCGTAACTTTATTGTCAGATGTGTTGCTTTGCGCAGCCTTATTATCAGTTGCTTTTGTCCCACAACTAGTCAATAAAATAACTGAAGCAAGAGCTGAAAAAATTGTGATTGTGGCTTTAGATGATTTCATAAAACCAATTCCTCCTAATATTAATCTATCAAAATTATAGCGTTTTCATAAAAACATTTCAAGTTATCTGACCAATTATACAGACGAAAAACAGATTGGCAGAAAAATGTCCAATAAATCCATCAAAAAATCGAGTAGGAGCTAATTTCTAGTTATTCTCACACTACCCGTACGTGCCGTTCAGCATACGGCGGTTCAACTAACTTTTAACGCATGTCGTTCAAGATAATAATCTAAACAGCTAACCAGTCCTCGTTTTGCGAGGGCTGGTTTTGATATAGCTTGCTTGAATACCGACTTGGTCGCAACCAATTGATAGTGCTCACCCCAACCTGAGAATTTATCCGCTATCCATTTAGGAACGCCTAATTTTAGTAATCCCCATAGTCGTCTCGATTTCTTCTTCTATTGTTTCCAGATAATCACTTGGATACGAGTTCTCAAACGCTCATCTATTTGAGTTACTACCTTTTTCATGTCGCCAAGAGAAAAATAGTTTATCCACCCTCGTATAACCCAGTTTAATCGCTCAATATGTGTTGTTAGGTCCATACTCCACTTTCTAGTCGTCAGTCGTTTCAACTTTCGTTTAAAGCTCTGAACACTATCCTGATGAGGACGACTCTTCCAACCTTGCAGAGACTTCCAAAAACCAAAACCTAGGTACTTGAGTTGGCTAGGTTTCACGATTTTAGTTTTTGTCATGTTCACTTTTAGCTCCAATCGCTTCTCAATAAAGCGACTGACTAAGTACATAACTCACTTGGCAACTGCTTCGCTCCTAACCGTGATTCCGCAATCATCTGCGTACCGAACGAAATGAAGACCTCGTTTCTCTAGTTCCTTATCCAACTCATTAAGCATGATATTTGATAACAGCGGAGATACGTTACCCCCTTGAGGTATCCCTACAAGAGTCTTATGACGTTGATCATTGATAATTACCCCCGATGAAGATATTTCCGAATCAGTAATTCTGTATCTCCATCATGAATAATATTCTGCACTAGAGACATGAGTCTATCTTGCGGTACTGTGTCAGAGAATTTCTCTAGGTCAATATCCACAATCCACTCATAACCATCATTAAGGCACTCAAGTAACTTGACAATGGCTGTCTCACAAGAACGATTTGGTCTGAAACCATAGCTGTATTCTGAGAAACGAACTTCACAGATTGGACTCAGGACTTGAACGATAGCCTATTGTATCATTCTGTCCGTGACAGTTGGGATTCCTAGGTTGCGGATGTCTCCATTGGATTTTGGAATTTCAATTCTGAGTATGGGCTGAGGTTTACCCTTCCTCTCCTTGATAAGCTGTTTTGCTTCTCGTCAGTTTTGACGGAGATAGCCGTCCATCTGTTCGATAGTAATTCCATCGATACCAGCAGATCCTTTATTAGTTTTCACCTGTTTATAAGCTTCAAGTATATTGTTACGAGATAATATCATACTTAGCAATTCTGACATGTGTGGATTCCCTTTCTGTTTTGTTGCCTGTAGGTTATCTTATATTGGTAAGCTGTCCACTATCAATACGTACTAACTTTCAGCTCTATCAGACTGTTCGTTTTACAGACACAAGTGTCTAGGATTACTTCGATTAGTTATTCACCCCTTCACTCCATCTCCATTACAGAAACTTCTTCACTACTATGGATTCGACTGACTTCTTGTCGTTCGCTGTTACTAGGTTTTACCCTCGACAAGACCTCACGAGATAAGTTATACATCTTTCCTCGTTTACTCTCGTAATTTACGCATATAGGTTACGACTACCTATTTGGACTTAGGGTTATAAGCCCCATCATCCGCTATATGCGCCTTCCTATCACATTTCTATTCGTACAGTCACGATTTCGCTATCCCTTCCTCTCCTTGCTACCTCACGATAGTCAGGCTTGGGAGTCACTATTGGGTTCACCGGTAGCGGATGCCCCAGATGACTTGCACCTCAGATGTATGACATGCCCGTCGTACACAAAAAATCTCTGTTTTTTCACAGAGATTTCAATCATTTTTATTTCATTTATAAAAAACAGTAATAATGCTCGCTACAATAATTAGCAGCAAACCTATAATTAAAAATCAATATCTGTCAGCCATTTGATAGCATCTGTTGTGCTAGACAATGCACGCCCTTGAACACTATTTTTCATCATTTGATCAATGACAATTTGTGCCTCACTATAAGTCGAACCACCTGAAGTTACAAAAGTTGCGACTCGTTTACCAGCTAAATCTAGACTTTCCATTACTGTTTGGATAAGGCGTGGCGGACGTCCCCACCAAATCGGATAACGCAGACCAATCATCTGTGAATGTGTTGGACAGACCTAATACCATAAACATCCGAACCATCATAAAGGAAATGTTCACAAAGGAATTCTCCCCATAGCGGTTCGTATAGACCGTCTGAATCATCCAAGTGTTACCAGCACGATGAGACAAGCTATAAAGGACATAAAACTCGTATAACTAATCATCCTATGATGCAAATGATGGATTAGCTCCATCATTTTAGAAATAGCATAAACAAAAGACTAAGTCACAGAAAAGCTCAGTAAACTCTACTTTTTTGCTTGTATGATAACTCCTTAAAAATAATATTCATAAAGAAAGAGAATGGATTGTTCTTATAAACTAGTCATCATTTTCTTACTTTTTACCATAATTTTCAAGAGCAAGTGTAGCAAGTTTTTCTTCGAGGTATAGTGTATAGTATTTATAAGCAGAAAAAGACTACAGCTAACATACGCTTTTCTAAGCTTATAAAAATTCTAGCAGAAATTAACTTCTGCTAGAATTTTTTATTTCACAACAATATTAACCAATTTGTTAGGTACGACAATGACTTTGATGACTTGCTTGCCAGCAATTTCTACTTGAATTCTTTCGTTGGCAAGAGCAAGTTTTTCAAGTTCCTCACGGCTTGAGTCTTTTAGTACAACAAGTTTCGCACGAACTTTACCTTTAATTTGAACAACGATTTCTACATCGTTTTCAACCAACTTGGCTTCGTCCCATGTTGGCCAAAGAACATATGAAATTGATTCACTAGATTGTGTCAATGTTTGCCACAATTCTTCTGAAAGGTGTGGCGCAAATGGTGCTAACAATTGTATAAAACCTTTAGCGTAGTCAGCAAAAAGTTTGTCTTCTTTGTTTGCAGCATTAATGAAAACCATTAATTGAGCGATAGCTGTATTGAATTTCATGGCTTCAAGTTGTTCTGTAACGGCTTTGACAGTTTCATTATAAACTTTATCCAAATTACCATTATTTTCAGCCACAATTTCTTTTGTTGTCAACAAACGATAAACACGGTCGAGGAATTTACGTGAGCCTTCAAGTCCTTCTTCAGACCAAGCAATAGATGCATCCAGCGGCCCCATAAACATTTCGTAAACGCGAAGAGTATCTGCACCATACTGCTCCACTACATCATCTGGATTAACAACATTCTTCAAAGATTTAGACATCTTAGCTGGAGCTTGTTCCAATTCTTCACCTGTTTCGATATTGAAGAAAGAACCGTCACGTTTTTCAACTTTATCTGTCGCTACAAGGGCGCCACGGTGATCGCGATAGCTTGTTCCCAAAATCATCCCTTGGTTAAAGAGTTTTTGGAATGGTTCTTTAGTTGGAACGACACCTAAATCATAAAGGAATTTATGCCAGAAACGAGCGTAAAGAAGGTGAAGCACAGCGTGTTCTGCACCACCAATGTAAATATCAACTGGTAACCATGCCTTAAGCAGTTCTTCATCAGCTAATTTTTCCGTATTGTGTGGGTCAATGTAGCGCAGATAATACCAGCTTGAACCTGCCCATTGCGGCATGGTGTTCGTTTCGCGACGGCCTTTGACACCATCTTCACGCGTAACTTCCAGCCAGTCTGTCAAGTTAGCAAGTGGACTTTCACCTGTCCCTGAAGGTTTGATATCTTTTGTTACTGGCAATACAAGTGGTAGTTGATCTTCTGGAACAGCTGTTGTTGTGCCATCTTCCCAATGAATGATTGGGATTGGTTCCCCCCAATAACGTTGACGTGAGAAAAGCCAGTCACGCAAACGGTAAGTGACTTTCTTGTTGCCAACGCTTTCTGCTTCAAGCCATTCAACCATTTTATCAATAGCTTGCGCTTTATCAAGACCATCTAGGAAGCCAGAGTTGATGTGAAGACCGTCTTCTGTATAGGCTGCTTCCTCAACATTTCCACCTTCGAGAACTGGAATGATATCCAAATCGAATTGTTTTGCAAATTCCCAGTCGCGGTCATCATGCGCAGGAACTGCCATAATAGCTCCTGTCCCATAGCTAGCAAGCACATAATCGGCAATCCAGATTGGAATTTCCTTACCATTAACCGGGTTAATAGCATAGCTACCAGTCCAGACACCTGTTTTTTCTTTGGCAAGATCTGTACGAGCGAGGTCAGATTTAAGGCTAGCCGCACGTTTATAATCGGCAACGGCTTGAGCTTGCTCAGGACTTGTAATAGCATCAACAAGAGCATGTTCTGGTGCTAGAACAGCATAGGTAGCACCGAAGAGTGTATCTGGACGAGTTGTAAAAACGGTGAAATCTTTATCAGTATCTTTTACTTTGAACGTTACATTTGCACCAGTTGATTTACCAATCCAGTTCCGCTGCATATCTTTGATAGATTCTGGCCAATCAAGGTCATCTAGATCTTCCAAGAGGCGTTCAGCATAAGCTGTGATTTTAAGCATCCATTGACGCATTGGTTTACGAACAACTGGATAACCACCACGTTCAGATGTACCATCGGGAAGCACTTCTTCGTTGGCAATAGCCGTTCCTAGTTCTTCAACCCAGTTAACTGGTACTTCTGCTTCATATGCCAAACCTTTTTCATACAATTTTGTAAAAATCCACTGTGTCCACTTATAGTAGTTAGGGTCAGTTGTATTGACTTCACGATCCCAGTCATATGAGAAACCAAGGCTATTGATTTGACGTTTGAAGTTGGCAATATTTTCTGCCGTAAACTCAGCAGGATCATTTCCCGTATCCATTGCGTATTGTTCTGCTGGAAGTCCAAAAGCATCCCACCCCATTGGATGAAGAACGTTATAACCTTGAGCACGTTTGAAACGGCTAAGAATATCAGTTGCAGTATAGCCTTCTGGGTGTCCTACGTGAAGACCAACACCAGATGGGTAGGGGAACATATCCAACGCATAAAAGTTTGGTTTTGCACTATCCGTTCCTGTTTTGAACGTCTGATTATCAGCCCAATAGGTCTGCCATTTTCTTTCAATTGATTTGTGATTATAAAAAGTCATTGATTCACTCCAATTTTGTGATGTTATTATTATACCATTTTTAAGCGATTTTAAAAGGCATAATTAGAGAAAAGCATGCTTTGACTAACTGAATTTATTGTGTGACTAATCTCAATTAACTTTTGCTGGAGATTTTACTTTAAATTTTTTAAACTTCCCTCTTGATATGGATTTTGTCTTTGTAACTTAATTCATAAAAAATACCCCAAAAGTTAGATTTTTTATCTAACTTTTGGGGTACAGGTCAATTTTCATTTGAGAACTTTTTATATTCTTCTGCTACTAACAAACGTTGAAATTACCAAATAATCACGCGATCTTCTGGTTTGCGCCACATGCCGTCGCCTTCTTTAACATCAAAAGTTGTAAAGAAATCATCAAAGTTTGGCAATTGAACATTCGTCCGAAGTTTTCCGGGAGCATGCACATCTACACTTGCTAGCATTTGCATATATTCTGGACGAGCTTTCATGCGCCAGATACGAGCAAAGTTGGTAAAAAATTCTTCCGCAGAGAAGTCAGCTTCTTTCTTAGCTGCTTCCAGCGCTGCCGCAATCCCACCGAGGTCTGCAATATTTTCTGAAACAGTCAGCTTTCCATTGACTTTAGCTCCGTAAGAATCTTGTCCGTCAAATTGCTCAATCACCTTCTGAGTCCGAGCTGTGAAAGCTTCGTAGTCTTCTGGCTTCCACCAATTTTTAAGGCTACCATGCTCGTCAAAGGAAGCACCGTTTGAGTCAAAAGCATGAGAGATTTCATGCGCAATTACTGCACCGATTCCGCCATAATTTGCTGATGAAGATTGATGCAAATCATAAAAAGGTGCTTGAAGAATAGCGGCTGGAAAAACAATCTGATTTTGTTGTGGATCATAGTAGGCATTTACCAGATGAGCTGGCATGTGCCATTCACTGCGATCCACTTCTTTGTTCCATTTACTCCAAGTGTGTGCAATGGCTACTTTCGCTAAATTTTGAGCATTTTCAATTAAACCGAGCTGTTCATCAATCACTTTTTTCGCATAAGTTTCTGGCAATTTCTCTGGATAACCAATATGTGGAGTGATAACATTGAGTTTGACAATGGCCTTGTCCCGTGTCTCCTTAGCAAGCCAATCAGCTGTTTCTAAGCGTGATTTATAGACATCAATCATCGTCTTGACCTTATGTTCCACATCTGCTTTGGCTTCTGGTGAGAATTTCTCTTCTGCATACCAAAGACCGAGGGCTTGGTTATAGGGTGCTTGTGCTAGTTGATAAGCTGCTTTTTCTTTTGGACGAGCTTCTGGAACGCCTGAAATAGCACGCACATAGGTGCCTGAAAGGACGCGAATTTCTTCTGTTAGCAAGGAAGTCCATGCTCCAGTAGAGAATAATTTCAGTGTTGCATGCAAATATTCCCAATTTTCTTCTGAATAATATTCCGCTGCAAACTCTTTCCAAAAACGCTCTTGAGGAACAATCACCTTGTCTGGGCTTTGTCCCAAAATCTCTGTAAAAATTGCATCAAGTGGCAATTCTGGAGCGAGCTTCGTGAAATCTGCCCAATCATAAGGGTGATATAACTTCACATATTCTGAAGTTTCTTCATTGGAAAGGACATACTTAGCTAATTTAGCATCTAATTCCAGATATTTATCCAAAATATCTTTTGTTTCTTCTGCTGAAAAGCCAAATTTAGGTAATAATTCTTCCTGCATCTTGCGCCAGATTGTCAGCAATTCCTTGCCTTTTTCATTTCCTTCTTCATAATAGGTCGTATCTGGTAAAATGATTCCAGGTGCATCGGCCCAGAGAACATTCATTTTAGCATTCATAAAGTCTGGCGCGACGTCAAAAGTAAAAGCATTCGGCTTTCCAGCCATTTCATACTCAGCAATCTTCGCTGCAAACTCCTTGAAAGAACTTAAAGCTTTATATTCTTCCACAAGCGGCATTGCAGGGGTAACTCCTGCTCGTTCCCGTCCGTCAAAATCTGCCACCAAACGGTGGTATTTCACAAAATTTTGCAAAATTGGATCTTCTGGAACATCTAGATCGGAAGAGCACACGTCTGAACTCCAGTCACGTCCGCACATCTC
>OMGS01000778.1_pt1 | contig 13681 bp, 9 predicted proteins | sample 1646081 | NCBI WGS metagenome assembly OMGS01 (sample SAMN05578591, study PRJEB25193) | human gut metagenome | biome: Human Microbiome; feature: human-associated habitat; material: feces | host: Homo sapiens | place: USA:Birmingham | reverse complement strand
AACTGCCCGGCGCATTGGTCAAGGGCGTGAAGCTGACCGTATCATGCACATCCACGTCCGTGGGCGTGGGCAATGTGCCGTTGGTGATGACATCGTCTTTGTCAACGCCCACGACTGTGGCGGCCAGCACAGGCGCGTCGTTACTGCCGTTGATGGTCACGGTCAGGGTGCTTGAGGATGTGCCGCCGTGCCCGTCGGAGGCTGTGAATGTGAACGTGTCAGTCAGACTCTCGCCCACGCCCAGGCCCTGCACAGCGGACAGGCTGTTGTTCAGGGTATAAGTATAGTTGCCCGAGGCGTCCAGGGTGAGCGTGCCATAGAGCCCGACCGTGTTTGTCTGCGGAAGGTAACTCGCGACATCGTGCAGATCCGGGTCAACCGGCGCGGGCAGCGTACCGCTGACGCTGGCCGTATCTTCAAAAATGGAAGTCGCGACCGCAGACACGATGGGCGCGTCATTGCTGCCGTTAATGTTCACGGTCACAACCGCGGAAGACGTGCCGCCGTGGTTATCAGTCACCGTTACCGTAAAGGTGTCTGTCAGGTTTTCGCCCGCGCCTAAGCCCTGCACAGCGGGCAGCGTATTGTTCAGAACATAAGTATAGTTGCCGTTGGCGTCCACGCTGAGCGTGCCGTACAGGCCCGCTGTATTTGTCTGCGGCACGAAACTCACCACATCATGCACATCAACGTCTGTGGGAGTGGGCAAGATGCCGCTGGTAATGCTGCTGTCTTCGGAGACGTTCACGGTGGTGGCTGCAAGCACCGGCGCATCGTTGGTGCCGGTGATGGTCACGGTCAAAGTATTGTTGGCCGTGCCGCCGTGATTGTCGGTCACCGTAAAGGTGAAGGTGTCGGTCAGACTCTCGCCCACGCCCAGACCCTGCACCGCAGACAAGGCATTATTCAAAATATAGGTATAGTTGCCGTTGGCGTCCACGCTGAGCGTGCCATACAGGCCCGCCGCATTGGCCTTGGCGATGAACGATAAAATATCTCCGGCATTCGGATCCGTGGGCGAGGGCAATGCGCCGCTGACGCTGATCGTATCTTCGGCAATAGTTACCGTAGCTGAAGCCACACTGGGATTGCTGTTGCCGGTTCCGCCGGTGCCGCCTGAGCCGTTCCCGCCCGAGCCGCCGTGGCCTGAGCCGCCGCTTCCTCCATTGCCGCCTTGGCTTCCGCCGGGGCTGCCGCTGCCGCTCCCGTTTGAACCGCTGCCTGCGGTATCCGTACCGCCAAGCACTCCGCCCCGCTCCGCCGCAAAATCGTCCTGCCTGCCCTCTCTGCTGCCTAAGGGCTTATTCGTATCGGATTCAGTCTCATGATCGTCAAGAGCGCTGAGCTCGGAAATTCCCTTGCTCAGCTCGCTCTCGGAATATTCGTGATACGCGCTGTTTCTGGCCTGGACCACGCCTGCCTGCGGCATGTCGTCCTCGCCCAGCGCGTCGAAAAAGGCCTGATGGGTCATTTCCCGGCCGTCCACCACAATGGCGGGCGGACCCTCGTCCTGCGGCGCGCCGTCTGCCGGAGCATTTTGCGGCACATCCTCGGGCACGTTCTGAGGCGCATGATAGTCCTTGAGCACGAGCCGGGTTCCATCAATACGCGAGAAAACCATGTCATTGTTTTCCCTTCCCACAAAAACCCCGCGCGCTGGAAAATCCAGCACCATCCGCGATTGTGGTGAAAACCCTGCGAGAACCGTTTCTTGTCCTGCCGCCGGCAGATGCAATATATGTGTTGTAGGCATGACAGCGCCTTATGGTAAAATTATTAACGTTCTCTCAGGGCATTCTGACGTGCCTTGAGAATAGGTTTCAGCAAATAATCAAGAATGGATTTCTTGCCCGAGATAATATCCACGCTCGCCACCATGCCGGGAATAATCGGCAACTGCTCGTTGCGGTAGTTGATGGCGTTCTTTTGAGTGCGTAATTTGACGAGATAGTAGTACTCGCCTTTCCTGTCTTCGATGGTGTCGGCGCTGATCTGCTCCACACGCGCTTCAAGGCCGCCGTAAATGGAAAAATCATAGGCCGAAATTTTGACCATGGCTTTCTGATCGGCATGGATAAAGGCAATATCCGCCGGGCGGATACGCGCCTCCACCAACAACGTGTCGTCCAGAGGCACCACTTCCATAACCGGGTCGCCGGGGCGCACCACGCCGCCCAGAGTATTGACGACCACCCGCTTGACCGTGCCGCGTACCGGCGAGCGCAGCTCCGTGCGCGTTACCCGGTCGCCTCCGGCGGAAAGCACTTCCTGCAGGGAGGTCAGCTCCGTGCGGCGTTTGTTGATTTCCTCGGAAATCTGCGCCTCCATCTCGGCCTTGCGCAGGGCGAGCTTGCGCCGGGCCTCCTCGGCCGCTTCTTTCGCTTTGGACATGGTGGAGGAAAGAGCTTCGATATCCCCGCCCAAGGTCACCACCCTCTGCTCCAGATCCAGATAATCCACCTTGGAAAAGAGCTTACGGTCCACCAGAGGCTTGGCGATGTCGCGGCGTTCTTCGGCCAGAGCCAGGGTTTTCTCCAATTGCACCTTACGGCCCTGCTGCTCATCCACGTCTTCCAGGCGTTGCTTGTACTGTGACTCCAGCAATTGCGCTTCCGAAATGAACTTGTCGCGGCGGGTCTGGAACATTTCTTCCTGGTCGCTCACGATCTGCGGCGCTTTCTCCCTCAGTTCCGCGCTGAACACGGGTTCTGTTCCGTTTTTTTCAGCTTCCAGGCGGACCAGGGCCACCTGATTTTCAAGGGCCTTGTTCATGGCTTCGCGGTACTGGCTGGCCGCGCCCAGATTGTCCAGACGGGCCAGGAGCTGGTTTTTCTCCACCACATCGCCTTCCCTGACCAGGATCTCGCGCAGGATGCCGCCTTCCAGGTTCTGGATGACCTGGGTGCGCTGCGCGGCCACCACCTGCCCCTGGCCGTGCGTCACCTCGTCCAGTTCCGCCCAGGCCGCCCAGGCAACCAGAAGGGCAACCAAGCCAACCGTGCCCAGTGAAAGAAAAACCGCTCCGATCCCGCCCCGGCGCTGCAGGGCCGCGTCCACCCGGTTCATATAGGGCAGGTCTTCCTGTTTGCCGCCCAGGCCCGCCCGGCTTCGGAAAGAGTGCAGGAGCTTTTTCATGCCTGGCCTCCGGCGGCCGGGGAAAGCGGCTGCCCGCTTTCCGGCTTCGGGACGGGCGGCGGCCCGTTCAGGGCCCGCAAAACAGCCTCACGGGGCCCGTCGGCAATAATTTTTCCGTCTTCAACGACGATCAGCCTGTCCACCAGGTCCAACAGGCCGGGCCGGTGGGTGATGAGCACCAGGGTCTTGTTGGCTGTGATTTTCGCCAGGCGGTCCCGGATCAGCCGTTCCGTGCCCTTGTCCATATTGCTGGTGGGCTCGTCGAGGATCAGCACTTCCGGATCATGCAGCAGGGCCCTGGCCAGGGCCACGGACTGGCGCTGCCCGCCGGAAAGGGACATGCCCCGCTCCCCGACCTGGGCGCCCAGGCCGCCGGGCAGAGCGCGGATGAAATCCGAAGCTCCGGCCAGATACGCGGCCCGCAGCACCATCTGATCCTCAATGCCGGGATCGTCGAGGGCGATATTGTCGCGGATATTGCCGTAAAAGAGCGTCACATCCTGGGGGAGAAAACCGATGCGCCCCCGCAGGTTGGCCGGGTCCATCTGGCGGATGTCCACGCCGCCGTAACGCACCGTCCCGGCCTGGAGCGCATAGAGCCCGGCCATGAGGCGACCCAGGGTGGACTTGCCCGACCCCATTCTGCCGACAATGCCCACCTTCTCATGGGGCCGGATGCTGAAGGAAATATCCTCAAGCGCCTTTTTCTTGGCGTTGGGATAGCTGAATTCCGCGTTTTCAAAGGAAAAGGCCGGCTGCAACAGGCCGAAGTCCACATGCTCCTCGTTCCCGTCGTCCTCAGTGGGCAGTTCCATGATGGTATTCAGGGCGCTCAGGGACAGGCGCGACTGCTGCAGGCGCGAGATCATGCCCGCCAGCTGCATGAGCGGAGCCATGGCCCTGCCCGCGAGGATATTACAGGCGATGAGCCCGCCCATGGTCAGGGAACCGGCCATGATCAGATACACGCCCCAGACGATGACCCCCACGGAAACCAGCTGGCTGATGCCGCCGGACACGCTCAGCGTCAGCGTGGCATAGCGGCGGGACTGGCGCGTGGTTTCGGCGGACATGTCCGAAAGCTGTTCCCAGAGATACAGCAGGCGGCTTTCCGCACCGGTGATCTTGACGGTTTCCAGGCCGTGGACGACCTCCACCAGAAGCGCGTGCTTCTGCATATTCAAAAGGTAATTCTGAGCCGCCGAACGCCGGGCCGCCAGTTGCAGCAGCAGCCCGAGGCCGATCATCAGGGGCACGGCCGCCAGAGGCACGATGACAAGCGGCCCTCCGATAAAGGCGATAAGCCAGAGAAAAATGACCAGAAACGGCATGTCCGCGAGGGCCACCAGGCTGCCGGAGCTGAAAAACTCACGCAGGGCCTCGAACCCGCTCAGATTGTTGACGAGCCCGCCCGTGGAATCGGGTTTGGCCTCCATGCGCAGGCTGAGCACCTTGCTCATCAGCTTGCTGGAAAGCACCACGTCCGCGTTGCGTCCCGCCATATCCACGAAATAGCCGCGCACATTGCGCAGGATGAAGTCCACCAGGTAGGCGAAAAGCACGCCCGTGGCCAGAACCCAGAGCGTTTCCACGGCCTGGTTGGGCACCACCCGGTCATAGACGTTCATGGCGAACAGGGAGCTGGCCACGCCCAGCAGGTTGATGATCACGGTGGCGATGATGACGTGCTTATACAGGGGCAGGTAGTGGGCGATGACGTCCCAGAACCAGCGCCTGGTCACGGGCAGGCGCAGATTGGCGCGGGCGTCCAGCCGCCCGGCGAGGCTGCCGAAGGCCGTGTAGCCCGTATATTCCACCTCAAGGTCGGCCAGGGGCACGCGCTTGGCATGTTCGCCCTCTTCGGGCAGGACCACTTCCGCCGTCTCCGCGTCGCGGCTCAGAAGCACGCAACTGCGGCCGCCGGCCAGCAGCAGAATGCAGGGCAGCACCAGAGAGGAAATATCACTCAGGGATTTGCGGTGAACAATGCGGCCGTCCAGCCCCCAACGCCGGGCCGCGCGCAGGCAGGCTTCCGGCGAGTTGACGCTGGGACCGCCCAGAATGCCGCTCAGCAGCAAGGGCATGGAGACGGGACGGCCCAAAAGGCGCAGCAATGTGCCCAAGGAACGGGCGAACGGCGGAACATGGTCCGCACTTTCAGGAATAGTTCCTGGCAGGATGTCCTGATCAGCCCCAGCCAAGAGACTTGTTGTCTGGCTCATGCGCGCTCAATAGAAACACCCTGCCCTCTACCCCATTAGGAAATTCTATACTCTATGGGACCGATACGCAAGCATCCCTGACGAGAACGGTAAAAAGTTCTTTCCCTTTTGCGCAGCTTTTTGAAGATATCTACCGCCTTCGGACGGGATTTAATCTTAGTAAAAAAATCAGTTTCCAGATTGACACCATGAAGAGAATAGGCATAAGCCGATATACGTTGCTGCTGTAATATGGTATTTACAGCGTCTGGACTTCACACTTCAAAAATCCCTCGGCACGCCTTCCAAAAGCCTCTGTTCGGATTTCCCCAAGCCTAAAGTTCAGCGCCTTCCCTACCAAAAATCAGCAAGAGACAAGAAAATAGGCGCCCGGCCCTTTGCGGTTGTGGCGCTGTCTCCGCAACTCTATTGCGTAGTTCCGAGTTGTTGCAAGGTGGTTTGTTTTTCGAGGGGTGACGTTAACCCCAATATATGGAGTCATGTATGTCGAAAGATACGCTTGAAAGATCTCGCAGAGATTTTCTGATAAAGAGCATAGCCGTTGCTCCCGTTCTGGCGCTTGGCGGCATTGCGCTTGACGCCAGGGCCGCGTCCTCATCGCAGGCCGTGGCAGAGAGCGCGGGCGGCTATCAGCCGACGTTCTTTAACCAAGAGGAATTTGAATTCATCAAGGCGGCTGTCGCTCGGCTTATACCCGAGGACACGCTGGGCCCCGGCGCGCTGGAAGCCGGTGTTCCGGAATTTATTGACCGCCAGATGCAGACGCCGTATGGCGTCGGCGCCAAAATGTATATGCAGGGCCCCTTCCAGCCGGATGCATCCCCGGATCTCGGCTACCAGCTGCCGCTCACGCCACAGGAGATTTACCGCCTCGGCATTGCGGAAGCGAACAATTTCGCTCGCAAAAGACATAATGCACCCTTCAACAAAGTATCAGCGGCACAGCAGGATGCCCTGCTTGAGCAGATGGAATCAGGAAAGGCGGAGTTTGAAAAACTGCCTTCCAACGTCTTTTTTGCCGCCCTGCTCCAGAACACCCGCGAAGGTTTCTTCAGTGATCCCGTCCATGGGGGCAATCAGCGGTTGACCGGCTGGAAGCTCATCGGTTTTCCCGGGGCAAGGGCCGACTTTATGGATTGGGTGGAAAGAAACGAGAAATATCCTTTCCCGCCGGTGTCCATCAGCGGAGAAAGGAGGTAGGTTATGGCAAAAGTAATGAAAAAAGTGGATGCTGTTGTGATCGGCTTTGGCTGGACCGGAGCCATTATGTCCAAAGAGCTGATCGAAGCCGGACTGAGCGTGGTCGCCCTTGAGCGGGGACCGGCCCATGATACCTATCCCCTGGGTTCCTATCCCCAGAGCATTGACGAGCTGACCTATAACACTCGTCATAAAATATTTCAGAACCTTTCCAAGAGTACAGTAACATTCAGGCATGCCAAGGATCAGACAGCCGTGCCGTACCGCAAACTCGCGGCATTTTTGCCCGGGACAGGCACCGGCGGCGCGGGGCTGCACTGGTCGGGCGTCCATTTTCGCGTCGCCCCCATGGAATTGCGCATGCGCAGCCATTATGAGGAACGCTACGGCAAAGACTTCATCCCTGAAGGAATGACCATTCAGGATTTCGGCGTCACCTACGACGAGCTGGAGCCTTTTTTCGACAAGGCGGAAAAGGTCTTCGGAACATCCGGCACAGCCTGGAGCGTCAACGGTAAAATCGTCGGCAAGGGCAAGGGCGGCAACTTCTTCGCTCCGGATCGCTCAAATCCCTTTCCGCTCCCGGCGCAAAAGCGCACCTATTCGGCCCGGCTCTATTACAAGGCGGCTGAATCCTCCGGCTTTCATCCCTATGACCTGCCTTCGGCCAACACCTCGCAAACCTATACCAATACCTACGGCGCCCAGATGGGGCCGTGCAATTTCTGCGGCTTTTGCAGCGGGTACGCCTGTTACATGTACTCCAAGGCGTCTCCCAATGTGAACATCCTGCCCGCGTTGCGCCGGGAACCGGGGTTCGAGCTGCGCAACGACTCCTGGGTTCTCAAGGTCAACCTCAGCAAAGACAAAAAAACGGCCACGGGCGTCACCTATGTGGACTCACAGGGCAACGAGGTCGAACAGCCCGCGGATATCGTCGTCATTTCGGCTTTCCAGTTCCATAATGTGCACCTGATGCTGTTGTCCGGCATCGGCAAGCCGTATGATCCCGCCACCAATACGGGCGTCGTGGGCCGGAACTTTTCGTATCAGAACATGACCACCATAAAAGCCTTCTTTGACAAGAATGTTCATACCAATCCCTTTATCGGCGCGGGCGGCGCGGGTGTCGCCATAGACGACTTCAACGCCGACAACTTCGACCACGCCCCGTACGGCTTTGTGGGCGGCGCGCCGTTCTGGGTAAACCAGGCCGGAACAAAGCCGATCTCCGGCCTGCCCACAGCGCCGGGCACTCCCAACTGGGGCAGCAAATGGAAAGCCGACGTGGCGGAAAACTATACCCACCATCTTTCCATGGACGTGCACGGCGCGCATCAGTCCTACAGGGTCAACTATCTGGATCTGGACCCGACGTACAAATCGGTCCATGGCCAGCCTCTCCTGCGCATGACCTTTGACTGGCAGGACAACGACATCAAAATGAACCAGTTCATGTTCAAGAAGCTGGAAATCATTGCCAGGGCGCTGCATCCCAAATTCATTACCGGCAGCCCCAAACATCCCGGAGAACATTTCAATCTCGGCACATACCAGACGACGCATTTGAACGGCGGAGCCGTCATGGGCACTGATCCGAATACCAGCGCCGTCAACCGCTTTCTGCAGAACTGGGATGTGCACAATGTTTTCGTTCCCGGCGCATCCGCTTTTCCGCAGGGCCTGGGCTATAATCCCACCGGGCTGGTGGCGGCCCTGACCTACTGGTCCGCCAAAGCCATTCGCGAAAATTATCTCAAAAAGCCCGGACCGTTGGCGTAAGGAGCAACCATGAAAAAACTACTTATCGTTCTGACGTTGGGTGTTTTTGCCGTGGCCGCAACGGCGCGGGCAGCCACAAGCGATCTTGAGCAGAGCGTCAGGCGCGGCGAATATGTCGCCCGCGCGTCAAACTGCATTGCCTGTCACACCTATCACAAGGGTCCCTATGCCGGAGGCGTTCCTTTCGGCATCGTCAACAGCCCCAATATTACCCCGGACAAGGAAACAGGCATCGGCAGATTCGACTTCGCCGCCTTTGACAAGGCGGTGCGGCAGGGCATCTCGCCAAGAGGCCCCATGTCGGTCATGATGCCTCCCTCGTATGCGATCATGACCGATGAAGACGTGCATGACCTGTATAACTTCTTCATGCACGGCGTTCAGCCCATCGACAATAAGGTCAGTCAGCCCGACAAGCCGGTGAGCAAAGCGGCTCCACGAGAGGTCAGGCCCTTTGCCCCCGCCCCCGGCGAAAACCCGGTGGTGGCGCGTGGCCGCTATCTGGTGGAAGGATTGGGCCACTGCGGCTTCTGCCATACGCCCAGAAATGCGCAGGGGGTCGAAAAGGCCCAATGGGCGAGCCAGGGCAAGGACTTTTTGTCCGGCGGCGGCAATTATGCCGGTTGGATAGCCATCAATCTGCGGGGAGACAATCAGGACGGGCTGGCCGGACGCAGCGTGGAGGACCTGACGGAGTTCTTCCTGACCGGGCGCAATGATCCTACAGCCGCCTTCGGCAAGATGATCGAGGTGGTTGAAACCAGCACGCGCTATCTGACCCGCGACGATGCCGTTGCCATGGCGCGTTTTCTGAAGTCCCTTCCCGCCAAGGATCCGTCCCAAGCGCCTTTCAGGAAAGACAAGACGGTCGCCCGGCATTTGTGGAAAGGCGATGACAGCAAGCCAGGGGCAGCCACCTATGTGGACAGCTGCGCAAGCTGCCATAGAACCGATGGAAGCGGCTATGCCCGTTTCTTCCCGGAACTGCGCGGCAACCCGGTTCTGCTGAGCCGGGATCCCGTCTCGCTCATTCACATTGTTCTTCAGGGGCAAACCCTGCCCGGTTTCAAGGCCGCCCCTTCCTCCATAACCATGCCGCCTTTCGGCTGGCGGCTTGATGACCAACAGCTTGCCGATGTGGTGACATTTATCCGCGGCAGCTGGGGGAATCATGCTCCCGCTGTAAGCGCTGAAGACGTGCGCAAAGTTCGTGAGGACAAGTCCCTTTTCCCGGACCCGCGCGTTTTCGGAAACAGCAGCGTGGACAAGCTGCTGAATACCCAACCGTAAGCAAAACAACAGGCTGACCGCCGGGTGCGCGTTTCATGGAGCCGTACCCGGCGGTCAGGCCGCGATACTTCGCCCCTGTCGGGTTTTCAACCTGTTGACCCGGGCTTGTCTCTAAATAGGATTTTTGTTCTCTGCCGAAGGCGTCGGCCCTTGCCGCGTCAGCGGCTTACAGGCGCCCGCCCCGCCGGAGCAGGGCTCTGTAAACCGCCCTGCCGCTGGCAGGCGCGAAAATAATTCCGGCCGGGCACGGTGCTGCCCTCGCGCAGACATTGCCGGGAGAGACGAATCCGTTTATAAGAAATCAGCACGGGTGATCCCGCGCCCGCCCACGGGCGAAATGTTTGCCCGGAAGAGCGCAAACCGTGCATCAATGCGTAGATTCGGACCCGGTTGACGTTACACCCGAATATATAGCCCGATATCATATAGGAGATTAACATGCGTAATCTAATAGTCGTGGTATACGACACGGAATTCAAGGCTGAGGAAGTCCGTCTCGACTTCATTAAAATGCAGAAGTCCTACCTCGTTTCGCTTGAGGATGCCGTCATTGCTGAAAAGAAGCCGAACGGCAAAATCAAATTGCACCAGATGTACAATTTGACGGCGAGCGGCGCGGTCGGCGGCGGCTTCTGGGGAACGCTCATCGGCCTGATCTTTATGAATCCGCTGCTCGGCCTTGTGGTCGGCGCCGGAGCCGGTGCGGTTGCCGGGGCCTTGAGCGACGTAGGCATCAACGACAACTTCATGAAACAGCTTGCGGAAAAACTGACCCCCGGCACGTCCGCCCTGTTTGTGCTGGTCGATTCCACCCTGACGGACAAGGTGCTCGACGAACTGCGCGGCACCGGCGGCACCATCCTGCAATCTTCGCTTTCGCATGAAGACCAGGCCAAATTGCAGGCCGTTTTGGACAGCGCCCGCACAGCCCAGCAAGATGCCGAGCCGGCCCAGGAAAACAAGTAAAACGTTCCCGTCAAAGGCCGCTCTCCCCGAAGGAGGGCGGCCTTTGATTCCACGACACGCTGCATTCATTTTCCGGCAGCAATTTCAGAACTGACCATGGCCGTGATCGCCGGCAACAGCGCGCGGCCATTTTTCATGGAACGGCTTTTCTCAGCTTCGGGCACAACACGGCCCGCGTTGCCTCAGAAAATTTTCCGGCCGTGTCTCCCCAACCTTTCCCGCACAAATCCCGCGAATAAGGGCGCTACGCCGCCCTTCCAGGCCGTGAAAGCCTTCTTCCAGACAGCTTGCTTTTACAATGAAGGCGGGTATGGTAAGGCAGGATAGGTAAAAAGCCGGGCCGATTCCGGCCCCGCGTCGCTTGTACCCCAAAAAGGAAGTCCCGCCATGTTGGATTTATTCAGTATACCGCATCTGCTCATGGTTCTGCTGGTTGTGATGCTGCTGTTCGGCACGAAAAAGCTGCCTGAAATCAGTGCCGGGCTCGGCAAGGCCATCAAAAACTTCAAACAGGCCGTCAACGAACCCGATGAAATAGATATCAGCCGCAAAAAAAGCGATACGAACAGGTCGGACAGTTAAGCGCATGCGGCGCTGTTCGTAACAGACCGAAAAGGCCCGGTGGTAAGCTCTCCGCCGGGCCTTTTCATGCGGAAAGCGCCGGAATGTTTTGAATCCCGGCGCTCTTCATCTTTTTACAGCATTTTGCGTTTGAAATGTTGCACATTTCAAACCCTACGTCGTCCGTGAGCGGACATCAGAGCAATCCACTCATTTCAAGAGTGAATTATTCTAGTTGTCTTCCGGTTCCGGCTCCTGGAAATCCGCCACCAGCGAACAAAGCCTGTTCAACATATCCAATGGTTGGGCCATCAGGTTTTCAACAATCTGGTTGAGAAAAAAGCCGTCCACCTCTTCTTCCTCATCAAAGTGGCGCATGAGGCAGGAAAAAATTTCAAGTTTGCCGCGCACCATATGCAGGGCTTCCTGCCAGTCTCCGGCGCCGCACTCCTCCAACAGGCACTTTTCCTCTTTCACGGCGAAGTCCGGAAGAAGGTAGGTACGGATCACGCCGGGCGCCCCTCCCGGCGTGGGGGAAGACGTGTCCGCCGCATTGCCGCCGTCCCGGCCTGCCGGGCAAAAGGCCAGCAGGGCCTGGGCGGTTTCTTGCAGCTTTGCGGCCAGCGCGCTGAAATCCGGAAGACTTGGGCGTGGGGAAGGAACGGGAGTCGAGAGAGATTGGGACATAAGGCGCTCCTGACGGTTTTTTTGATGAGAGCTCCCAAAATGAAAAGCTCCGGGTGCTCAAAACTGCCGTCAGACAGCGGGCTATTTCCCGGCAAGCCGGTATTGTATTTCGCCCACACCCGGAACATCAATGCAGGAAGCAGGCCCCAAAAGGGCACAAGAAAACCCACAAACTTTCGGGGTGGGAAACCGCTGACGGAAAAGGTGTTTTGAGCACCTTTTGGGAAAGAAGCACACTAAGAATCAAAGGTCAAGTCCGCTCGGAACGGGAAAAGACCCGCCCACTTTCCCGCCGCGCTTGTGCGTCAACTGGCCGTGCCGGAAAACTGCCTGGAAATGAACGTGGCATAATCGTCCGTCATGCCGGAAATGAAATCAAGGACGCGCAGATATGATTGATAGAGATCGTCGTCGTGCGTCGGAGCGTTCACGCCCATGAGATGCAGCGCCCGTTCCTCCTGATAGGTGAGACTGCGGTTCATTTTGACCTTGAAGCAGGACGGAATAAAGACGTCCAGAAGCCGCCGGTACAGATTGTACGCGCCCACCTCCAGGGAAATCTTCTGGTTATTGTTCAGGATCTTTTCAGTAAAAATCCTTTTCGCCCGCTCCAGATAGGCGGCGACGTCGCCTTCCGCGTGCTTGAGCAGGCTCCCCTTCAGGCCGCCCTCCATGATCTCAGCGTACTTGTCCTCAAAGGTCCGTCCCAGCGAGCGCACGATATGCGAAATCAGTTGCGCGCGGAGAAAGCCCGCCCGTCGCCTGTCGGAATCCATGGTCTTCTGCTTTTCCTCGTCAATGTTCAGGGACGCCTTCAACGGCTCCAGCACGTCGAGAATGTCCTCATACGAGATGATCCGCAGCTCCCGCGCGTCTTCCATGTCAATAATGCGGTAGCAGACATCGTCAGCAGCCTCCAGCAGATAGGAAAGCGGATGGCGGTGAAATCCGCCGCAACTGAGGCCCAGCGTTTCAAACACCTGACAGAAGATGCTTTTTTCAGCCGCATAATAGTTGAATTTTTTTGAATCGCTCCCCACAGCCACATAGGAAGAGTTCGGATATTTGACCAGAGCGGCAATGACCGGAAAGGTCAGGCGGAACCCGCCGCGATCCTTGTTATTTTCAATCCGGTTGATCAGCCGGAAGCCCTGGGCGTTGCCGTCAAAGGTCTTAAAGTCGGTTTTTTCGTATTCCCTGAGTTCCTTCAGATAGTTGCCGCCGTTCTGCTCGTCCTTGAACCAGTCCTGGATGGCGGATTCCCCGGCATGCCCGAACGGCGGGTTGCCGATATCATGGGCCAGGCAGGCCGCCTGCACGATCTGTCCGAAATGCACCGGCGTGAAACCTTGGGGCATGTCTCCCCGCCCGGCTATCGCCTGCCCCGCCAGAATGCCCAGCGAGCGCCCCACGCAGCTTACTTCCAGGGAATGGGTCAACCGGTTGTGGATGTGATCGTTCCGGCTCAGGGGATGCACCTGCGTCTTTTTCGCAAGCCTGCGGAACGAACTGGAAAATACGATTCTGTCGTAATCCTGAAGAAAGGGATTCCTGTCGTCCGACAGCTCATAACAGCAGGTTCCCGTACTGGTTACCCGGTGCGGGGCGAGCAGTTTTTGCCATTGTTCCGCATACACAGTCATAAGCGCAGCCACCTCCGGCGACACGGGATATGTGGGGCAACGGTCCCCATGGCGTCAGCGCCAGCCTACACAATTTTCTTTTGTCCCGACAGAGGCTGTCTTTCTCTCTCACCGGCCGTCGGAAGCGGCGCGAACAGGCCCTAGAACAGATTAACTTTGAAATTTTACAAATTTCAAAGTTGGCATTCTGGCGAA
>OMGS01000777.1_pt1 | contig 13692 bp, 13 predicted proteins | sample 1646081 | NCBI WGS metagenome assembly OMGS01 (sample SAMN05578591, study PRJEB25193) | human gut metagenome | biome: Human Microbiome; feature: human-associated habitat; material: feces | host: Homo sapiens | place: USA:Birmingham | reverse complement strand
AATATCACCGCAAAGCCATGCACAGCAACGGCTTGCGGAAAACTATACTTAGTCCGGATTACGCCGCCCGCGCCAGAAGCGTAAGGCCGTCGCCAGCAGAACGCCGCACGCAATACAGGCATATTCCCATTGCGCGCCGGACAGCGCCCAGCCCGAGGGCCGCCAAGGCAACCGCGCAAGGCCGATGGTCAGCATGCCCCCCAGAGCGGCGGCCGTGGCGTACCAGGACTCTTCCACGGCGCGAGCGGTGTCGCCCAAGGCCATATCGCGCAGCAGGCCGGGAGCCAGACCGGCCAGCAGCCCCAGCACCAGCGCGCCGGCCGCGCCCAGTCCCAGCGTCAGGCCGCGCATGGCCCCCAGGCAAGCGGCAAGCGCCAGGCCCAGGCTGTCCAGCCAGAAAAACAGGCCCGCTCCCTGACGCCGCAACCCGGCCAGCACGGCCCCGGCCAGGGCACCCGCCACCACCGCGCCCACGAAAGCGCCCGAGGCGAGCAATTCCGCACCGGAGCCGCCGCCCAGGCACTCCCGCAACAGGGGACCGGCCAGGCCGCACAAGCAGCCAAGCACCGCCGCTCCACTTACATGACCGCCGAAAAGGCGGCCACGGCAGGAAGCGGCGGCAGCCAGCAGGAAAGAGGCCGCCAGATCAAAAGAACCGAACCAGAAGAAAAATCCGCTCATCTCAACGCACTTCACCGTTCATGTTACGCGCCGCTGCGTCCAGAGCATTTACACATTTTCAAAAAGTGAAAATAGTCTAACGGAAGCACTAAGTAATGAAGATTTTTCTTCTCTGCCAAGGGCGCAAGCCGCTGTCGCGGCAACGGCTAAAGCAAGGCGAACTGCGGGCGGAGGGAGTATATTCAAACCCGACCTTCGCACGGAGTGAGCCTGACGCGGGCGGAGGGCAAAAAGACCATTACTCAGTGCTTCCCTAAAAAGGCCGCCGGTACGGCATACGCGCAAGCGACTGCGCATATGCCGCACCGGCGGGCGATTACGGACGAATACAAAGAGACACTTATCCTATTTGGCGAAGCCCACCGCCCGCCGCTCGCGGATGACCGTGACGCGGATCTGGCCGGGATAGGTCAGATTCTTTTCGATCTTTTCCGCAATATCCTTGCAGAGAATGTAGGTGGTGTCGTCGTCCACGTTTTCGGAATTGACCATGACCCGGATTTCGCGCCCGGCCTGGATGGCGTACGCCTTGGTCACGCCGTCGAAACTGGTGGCGATGCCTTCCAGATCTTCCAGGCGTTTGACGTAATTCTCCAGCAATTCCTTGCGTGCGCCGGGCCGCGCCCCGGAAATGGAGTCCGCGGCCTGCACCAGCACGGCCAGGGCCGTGGAGGGTCGCTGATCCTCGTGGTGGGCGGCGATGGCGTGGATGATTTCCTGGCTCTCGTTATACTTTTTGGCCAGATCCGCGCCGATCAGGGCGTGCGGCCCCTCCACCTCGTGGTCCACGGCCTTGCCGATGTCATGCAACAGGCCGGCGCGCTTGGCTTTTTTGACGTCCATGCCCAGCTCTGCGGCCATCATGCCGCAGAGCGCGGAGACTTCCAGCGAGTGCTGGAGCACGTTCTGGGTAAAGGAAGTGCGGTAACGCAATTGCCCGAGCAGGCGCACGATTTCAGGATGAATGCCGTGCACTCCGGCGTCGAAAGTGGCCTGCTCGCCCACTTCGCGCACTTGGGTGTCCAGCTCCTGCTCGCACTTCTGGACGATATCCTCAATGCGGGCCGGGTGAATGCGGCCGTCCTGGATCAGGCGCTCCAGAGCCATCTTGGCGACCTGGCGGCGCAGGGGACTATAGGCGGAAAGGATGACGGTCTCCGGCGTGTCGTCAATGATCAGGTCCACGCCGGTGGCGGCCTCCAGAGCACGGATATTGCGGCCCTCGCGGCCGATGATCCGGCCCTTCATGTCCTCGCTGGGCAGGGGCACGGCGGTGACCGTCTGCTCGTTCACATAGTCGCCGGCATACCGCTGGATGACGTTGCAGAGGATTTCCTTGGCCTTGCGGTCGGCGGTTTCGCGGGCTTCCATTTCGATCTGGCGGATCATCCGTGCCGATTCGTGGCGGGTTTTCGCCTCAATTTCCGAGAAAAGGCGCGTCTTGGCCTCCTCGGCGGTGAAGCCCGCGATCTGGGCCAGCCTCTGCTCCTGCTCCTCAATGCGGGCCTGCAAAAATTCCTCGGATTCGGCCAACTGGCGTTCCTTGCGGGCCAGATCCTTTTCCGTGCCCAGGAGCTCATGCTCCTTCTCGGTGGCCTTTTCCAATTTTTCCTCAAGGCGGCCGCCCAGCTCGTCCAGCTTGCGCTCCCGGATTTTGACGTCGCGTTCCCGCTCCTTGAATTCGTTTTCCAGCTCGCGTTTCTGATTGAACAAGTCATCCTGGCCCTGGAGCAAAATCTCCTTTTTCTGGGCCTGGGCCTCCTTACGGGCCTCTTCCACAATGCGCTTGGCCAACTCATCGGCGTCGCCGATGCGCTTGGTGGTCACCCGGCGGTGAACCAGCGCGCCGGCCGACACCCCCACCAGGACGGCCGCCGCAAGCGCGAAAATGAACAAAAGATCCATGAAACCAGCCTCTCTTTATGAATACGGGCATGGCGCCCGGCAGACACCGGCAGCCGCGAAAAACCGCGACCGCCGCAGCGGATTGCCCGGAGAGCTTGGACCCTGTGGCTGGCTACCGGAGAATACCGGCACGAAGGATGCGTTGCGCGAAGAGAGCGGCCCGAAATAAATCCGCCCGTTATGAACAATCCGTAGGAAAGACTGGCGTAATCCCCAGAGCGCCGTGTCATGTCTGCGGTGCAGAACCTGGTTTCCCAGGTCGGGCACCCGTATGCTTTTCTCAGGCTTCCCGCGTAACGCGGGCATGCACACAAAAAGCAGAGACGGCACCCATTTTTATGCTTGTCAGGTTAGCACCGAGGCATAAATCACGCACACCCCAGGGAAATCGTCAAAAGAGTCTACACGGACTCCTCTATTTTGGAAAGCAGGGAATTGATGCGATTCTGCACATCACCCAGCCTTTTCTTCGACTGCAACAGATCATCCGCCAGGCCAAGGGCCAGGAAGGTCAGCAAAATATCCTTGCTTTGCCCTCCGTGGGACCTCAGTTTCTGGTCTGCAAACCGTTCTTCCACCAACCGCACGGCACGTTGCACCCGCTCCATGTCGGCACCCGGCTTGAATGCGATATCAAGCCCGAGAACAGTAAGGTTGATGTTTTCCTGACTCACAAAAACCTACTCAACGCTGTCATGCTCTTGAATCCTGTGCAACAGGGCGTCAATGCGCTTGAGCGCTTCGACGCGCAGATTTTCTTCCTGCGCCAGAGAGTCATGCAGCTTGCGGTTTTCCTCTTCCAGAACGGCCTTTTCCGCCACAATGGCGGAGGCTTCGGCATGAAGACGCGTATTCTCCGCCCTGAGGCGGTCCAAGCGGGCCAAAAGCTCCGCAACCTGCGCTTCAAGCTGCTCTAGAAGTTCCATGACTTTTAGATAGCACCGCCCCCCGACCTTGGCAAGAAAGGATGGCCCGGGCGGATAAAAAAAGCCGCCGCCCGTGGCTTCGCGGGCAGCGGCGATATGTGCGGGAAAGGTTGCGGAATGGCGTCACGCGGCGATATGGGATATGGCGTCCTCACCTCATAGAGCAGATCAACTTTTCAAAGTTACTTTGCTCTATCCCCTGCGCGGTAAATTCTTCTGCCGCCCACGGGCTATGCCCATTTCGCCGTCGGGCACATCCTTGGTGATGACCGAACCCGCGCCCACCAAGGCGTTGTCGCCCACGCTGACCGGGGCCACCAGGGCGGTATTGCTGCCGATAAAGGCTTTTTCCCCGATGTTGGTCTGGTACTTGTGCTTGCCGTCGTAATTGCAGGTGATGGTGCCCGCGCCGATATTCGCGCCCGCGCCGATCCGGGCGTCGCCCAGATAGCTGAGGTGGTTGGCCTTGGCCCCCTTGCCCAGGCGGGCCTTTTTCAGCTCCACGAAGTTGCCCACGTGGGAGTCGGCTTCCAGTTCCGCGCCGGGGCGCAGCCGCGCGAAAGGCCCCACCAGCGCGCCCTCGCCCACACGGGCATCCTCCAGGTGCGAAAAAGCGCGGATTTCCGCGCCCTCGCGGATCAGAGAGTCGCGCACAACGCAGTGCGAGGCCACGGACGCGCCGCGCCGGATCTCGGTCCTGCCGCAGATTTCACAGGGGCCGCTCAGTTCCGCGCCGGGCTCCACCCGGGCCAGGGGACTCACTCGGACCAGGTCCGGCGCGTGCAGAATCACGCCCGAGGCCAGCAGCTGTTCCGCCGTGCGTGCACGCAGCATTTCTTCCATGCGGGAAAGCTCCAGCGGGGAGTTGACGCCCAGCAGGCTGTCGTCCCGGCCGCATTCCACGCCGCGCACCGTGTAATTTTCCGCCACGGCCAGACCAATGATGTCCGTGATGTAATATTCGCCGCTCTTATTGTCGTTGTTCAGGCGCGGCAGCAGCGTCTCCACGGCGGCCAGGCTGAGCCAGTACATGCCCGCGTTGACTTCGCCGCTTTCCGGCCCGTGGCGGGCCGGATCGTAATCCTTGGCCTCCACGATGCCGAGCACCCGGCCCTGCTTGCGCACCACCCGGCCGTACGCGCCGGGATTATCCGGCAGGATGGTGGCAAAGGCCAGGTCCGCGCCCCCGGCCTCGGCCAGGAAATCGCGCACCAGAGCTTCGGAGAGCAGCGGCGCGTCGCCGTTGACCACCAGCAGATGGGTGCAGCCCGCTTCGGTCAGCGCGGGCAGAGCCTGCATCAGAGCGTGGCCCGTGCCAAGCTGTTCGGCCTGGAAAACCAGGCGGGCGTCCGGAAAGGCCGCCTCCACCATCTGGGCCCGGTGTCCCACCACCATCCAGACATCTTCAGCAAAAACCGGCCGCAGGGCCGCGCGCACATAGGCCAGCATGGGCTCGCCCAGAATCGTCTGCAAAACCTTGGGCCGGTCCGAGTGCATGCGGGTGCCCTTGCCCGCCGCCAGAATGAGAGCCGCGTTTTTCGGCATACAGAAATCTCCTTGCGCCGCCGCGCGAGCGGCGAAACGGAATCGCGCAGGCAGAGCAATAGCGTCTTCGGCGCTAAACGGCAAGCCGCAGCAAGCACAGCCGGGAAACGCCATCCCTGATCCGGACGAACCTTACACCATGTAACCTTGAAATACTCGTTTACGGCGAGCAAAAGCCGCCTACCCGTATTTCATGGCAAGGATCTGCAGAGCAGATCCTTCCGGCTGACTGCTTCAACCGGCTCGTTCAGAAAGTTCCACAGGCCCTTTACCGATAAAACGCTCTTCCAGGCGGGCCAGTCGTTCACGCAGGTCCGCGTTCTGCCGCCAGAGCTGGCGGTTTTCATCCCAAGTCCGGCGGAGCTGTTCCACCGCGTCGTCTCGCTGGTGTTCCGTCCGGTTCAGCTTTTCCTCCAACTTCAGACAGCGCGCGCAACCTGCCTCCACCGCTCCGGAAAGAGCTGCCGAAGACGGCAACGCGCCCGAAACGCCAGGGGCAGCCTCCGCGCCTGAGCGCATGGGTCCCACGCCTGTCAGCAGCCAGCGGGGTTCAATATTATAACGATCGCATACGGCTATAATAAAAGTCGAGCCCGGCATCTGAGCGTTGCGCTCATACGCGCCCACCGCTGCTTTGCTCACACCGAGCCGTTTGCTGAATTCGTCCTGGGAAACAGAACCTCGGACGAGCTTCAGCCTTTCACCAATGGTCATAGGCTTCCAGCAGTTTCGTCCGCGAACCGAAGCAGGGCCCAGTCCAGCGCACGGATCATGGGCTATGCCAACTTTATTAAAGCCGAATAGATATTTTTATATTGACTATGGCTATTATAAAAGTTAATGTCGTCTCACGGGCGGTTAAAGGTTCGGACTGCAATATACCGACTTTACCCGCCCCGCCGGGGGAAAGCAATCGTGTCCTCCCTTTAGGGCCTGTTGGCACTATAGAATTTTTGTTCGCTCGCAAGGAAGATAAGCCTGCTTTGAGGGAGTGCACTCTTTTGGCACTCAGCCGAAAATGCAGGTGAAATCTGATGTGGCGAGCGGGCAAAAATTCTATAGTGTCAACAGGCCTAGGTCCCGGTATGCAAAAGCCCCCGCGCGGATCACTCCGCGCGGGGGCTCTCTCTTGTGGACGCGGCAGTCAGGCCGGAGCCTTTTCTCGCAAGCGACGCGCATCCCGTGCGGGCGGCGCGCCGAACAACCGCTTATACTCACGGTAGAACTGGGGCAGGTTTTCATAGCCCACGGCGTAGGCGGCGCGCGCCGCGTCCGCCGTCTCCACCAGCATAAGGCGCTGCGCCTCATAGAGCCGCAGATGCTTGTGATACGCGCCGGGGCTCATGCCCGTGACGGTCTTGAAGTGTTTGCGGAATGTGGGCGGGGCCATATTCAAACGCCTTGCCAGCGCATCCACGTCCAGAGGCGCTTTGACGTTGTCGCGCAGCCAGTTGATGCCCTGAAAAACCTGGTTGCTCTTGGTGCCTTGGGTATTGAGGGCCCGGAGCAGCTCGCCCTGCGGGCCCAGGAGCAGGCGCAGATGTATCTCCCGCAGCGTGATGGGCGCGAGCACCGGAATATGCTCCGGCCTGTCCAGCAGCTCCATCAGGCGCAGAAGAGCCCTGAGCACTTCCGGGTCCGTGGGGCTCACGGCACTGCCCTTGAGCGCCTCGCGCGCCCGCGCCGGAGGCAGACCGGCAGCGAGCCGCGCGGTCAAGTGGCTGTCCAGGTCCAAGGAGAGCACCAGATAGGGCTTCTCCGGCGAGGCGTCCGTAATGTGGCTCATGTTCGGCATGTCCACGCCCGCGAGCAGACAATACCCCGCGCCGTAGCGATACTCCTCGCCTCCCGCCACCGTCCGTTTGGCCCCCTGCACAGTGACGGCCAGAATGGGCCTGTTGAAGCAGTTTTCCGGCTTGTGGGGCTCATCCCGCCGATGCAGGACAAAACCCGGCACGGGCGTGGGATAATCACCGGGCGCGGGCATGCGCCGCAAGCACATCTCCCTGAGCAGGGCATCGATTCTTCCGGCCCCAAGGCCGTCTTTGAGCTCGTTCACCGCAGCATCTCCTGATCTTTGCCGTGCGCGCCAGAATACCCCAGGCCGGGCAAGGGCAAAAGCCCCGGCAGAATCGTGCAAAAAACGGATAATTCCATATCTACACCGCCCGCGGCGGACCGCGCTATACAGCAGGCCATGGTGAGCGTCCCGCCGGGCGGCGTTGATCCGGCAGGCAACAGAATATTCGACGACGCTCCACACACTCAAGGAGAAATGAGCATGCGCAGATTCCGATTACTCTGCATAACGGCCGCCGCGCTGGGCATATTGTCCTTCGGCGGCATTCCGGCTCTTGCCCAGGGCACGCCCCAGGGGGCCGACAACTTTTACACCGGCGAGGCAGTCAGCATGCAAAAGGTCATATTCAAGAATCAGTACAAAATGACTGTTGCGGGCAATCTTTTCCTGCCCAAGGCCTTGGATCAGAATCTGAAACATCCCGCCGTCATCGTGGGGCATCCCATGGGCGCGGTAAAGGAGCAGAGCGCGAACTTGTATGCCGCCAAGATGGCGGAACAAGGTTTCGTGGCCCTTTCCCTGGACCTCTCCTTCTGGGGGGAAAGCGAGGGCGAGCCACGCAATGCCGTTTCCCCGGACATCTATGCCGAGGATTTCAGCGCCGCTGTGGATTTTCTCGGCACCAGGCCCTTTGTCGACAGGGAACAGGTCGGGGCCATCGGGATTTGCGGCAGCGGGAGCTTTGTGCTCAGCGCCGCCAAGATTGACCCGCGCCTGAAAGCCATTGCCACGGTCAGCATGTACGATATGGGCGCGGCCAACCGCAACGGGCTCCGGCACGCGCTGACGCCGGAGCAACGCAAGCAGATCCTCCGGGAGGCGTCGGAGCAGCGTTATGTGGAGTTCAGCGGCGGCGAAACCAAATATACCAGCGGGAGCGTGCATGAACTGCATGCAAACTCCACCCCGGTTGAGCGCGAATTTTACGACTTCTACCGCACGCCGCGGGGCGAATTCACGCCCAAGGGCTCGTCGCCCCTGCTCACGACCCACCCGACTCTGACCAGCAACGTCAAATTCATGAATTTTTATCCCTTCGCGGACCTGGAAACGATCTCTCCGTGTCCCCTGCTGTTCATCGCCGGCGAAAAGGCGCACTCCATGGAGTTCAGTGAAGAGGCGTACCGGCTCGCGGCCGAGCCCAAGGAACTCTTCATTGTTCCGGATGCCGGGCACGTCGATCTCTACGACCGGCTCGACCGCATTCCCTTTGACAAGCTCACGGCTTTTTTCAGCGAAAATCTGAAGTAAGCCCTTATGAAAAAATGCCGGGGTTCCGCGCCGCTTGCGGGGCTCCGGCAGGAGATGCCATCAGATGAACGCGCACACTGCCGTTTTTCAGAGCGATACGGCGCACTGGCCCGCCGTGTTTTCCCTGTTCATGGGCGTCACATGTCTCATCGCGGCGGAATTCATGCCCGTCAGCCTGCTGACGCCCATGGCCCGGGACCTGGCCGTCACCGAAGGCATGGCCGGGCAGACGGTCACCGCCGTGGGCGTTTTCGCCGTACTCACCAGCCTGCTTCTTTCACCGCTGACTAGGGGCATGGACAGGCGACGCATTTTGCTGGCCTTTTCGCTGCTGCTGACTGTCTCAAATCTGCTTGTGGCCCTGGCCCCGAACTATTACGTCCTCCTGGCCGGACGCGGCCTGCTGGGCATCTGCGTGGGGGGCTTCTGGTCCATGGCCCCGGCGGTCACTTTGCAGCTGGTGCCCGCAAAGGATCTTCCCCGCGCGCTGAGCATCGTGTACGCCGGGGTTTCAGTGGCGACCATTCTTTCCCTGCCCCTGGCCAGCTATCTCGGCCATCTGCTCGGCTGGCGCAACGTCTTTCTGCTCACCTCGCTGCTGGGCGGCGTCATGTACGCCTGGCAGTTCGCGGTCATCCCGCCGCTGCCGTCCCGCCCCGGAAACAGCTTCAGCAATATGTTCGCCCTGTTGCGGCGGAACTGGGTGCTGGCGGGCATGGGCGGCACCATTTTCAGTTACGGCGGCTATCACGTCTTTTTCACCTATCTCAGGCCGTTTCTGGAGCATGATCTCGCGCTTCAACCCGCCGCGCTGTCCTCAGTGCTCCTGGCCTTCGGCATCGCCAACTGCCTCGGCACCCTGGCCGCCGGTTTTGTTCTGGGCAAATGGTTCCGGCCCATTCTGTTCGGCGTGCACCTCGCGCTTACCGCTGTGGCAATCCTGCTGTTTTACGTGCAGAACCGCCCGCTGAGCATGATCCTGGTCATGGCCTGGGGATTCCTCTTCGGCTTCATCCCGGTCAGCTGGTCCGCCTGGATTGCCCGCACGCTCGCCCACAAGGCGGAACTGGCGGGCGGCATCTCCGTGGCGGTCACCCAGTTTTCCATCGGCCTTGTGGCCGCCGTGGGCGGCCTGACCTTTGACGACTTCGGCATCAGCGGCATCTTTCTGATCGCCGTGACGTTTCTCCTCGCGGCCGCGGGCCTGGTCAGAGGCAGCTTTACGCTGTACGCCAGGGACAGGGGGCAGCTCCCCTGAAGCCAAAAAACACGGCATAAAAGTCAGGCGGCCATTCAGAAAAATGTCGGCCTGACTTTTGCCCTGCGGCGGATATCGTCCGGTTAGGGGCTCTTACTTTGCTCTGATGAGGGTGTCGTCTGGGGTTCGCCCAACATCCTGACCAAATCCCTGCGCGGCGGCGCGCCGAACAGACGGCTGTATTCACGGCTGAACTGCGAGGAACTTTCATAGCCCACGGCACGGCCCGCGTGGTTGGCGTCCAGATTGCGGCTGAGCATCAGGCGCTGGGCCTCATAGAGCCGTAAACGCTTCTGGAATTGCAGGGGGCTCAGGGACGTCACCTTTTTAAACTGGCGGTGAAAGGTGGACGTGGCCATGGCGACCCGCGCGGCCAGCGCGTCCACCGACAGGGGCCGCATGTAGTTTGCCCGCAGCCAGGTTATGGCCTCGGCCACCTGATGCCCGTGGGAACCGACCGTGTGGAGCCGCCGCAGATCCCCGCCCTGCGGCCCGGCCAGCACGCGGAAGAGGACCTCCCGCACCAGCAGCGGGGCCATCAGGGCCGCCTCTTCGGGCCTGTCCAGCAGGTCGACCAGGCGCGCAAAGGCGTCGTGGACGTCGGGCTCGACCCTGGCCACGGACACGCCGAGACAGCGGCCGCCCGGAGCATCGAACGAGGATGCCGCCACGGAAGCCAGTTCTGTGGCAAGCGCCCGGTTGATCACCAACGAGACGGCCAGCAGCGGCTGCTCCGGCGAGGCCCCGAGTATCCGGCTCTCGCTCGGCATGTCCACGCCGTTGACCAGGCAGTCCAGCTCTCCGTAGCGGAAAATCTCACGCCCGATCACGGACTCCTTGCGGCCCTGCACGATCAGGCCGACGGACGGAGCATAAAAACAGGTATCCACCATATTCGTCGCGTTCCAGCGCGTCAGCGTCAGGCCCTCCACGGCCGTGGGCCGCCTGCCCGGCTCCGGGGCCAGACGCATGAGCGTCGTCTTCAGGCGCTCATTGGCCTCCCGCATGGCCTCTTCCCGCATGGTGATCCCGTCTGTCTGCATGGCTTTCTCCGCAAGAAACGTTGTTTTCTCCCAGCTAGCACAGGCGGCGGCAGAGGGGAAGCTCGCGGCAGAATCAGGCAAAAAATGGATAATTTTATTGCTTCATGGAGCCCAAGGCCGGGCTTATATCTGACGCAACAGCTGAAAACCCGGCAGAGGCGCGGGCATCAAGCCGCTCCAGGCCGGAAACCAAACGAGGTAAGACCAGTATGAGCAAAAAAATTCTGATCCTTTCCACCAGCCCGCGCAAGGGCGGCAATTCCGACGGACTGGCCGACGCCTTTGCCGAGGGCGCGCGGGAGGCGGGCCATCAGGTGAAAAAAATAGTCCTGTACGACAAAACCATCGGCTTTTGCAGAGGCTGTCTGGCCTGCCAGAAAACACAACGCTGCGTCATCCGCGACGATGCGGATGCCATTGCGCAAACCATGCGGTCCGCCGAGGTCATCGTCTTTGCCACGCCCATTTACTTTTATGAAATGTGCGGCCAGATGAAGACCCTGCTCGACCGCACGAACCCCCTCTTCCCCTCGGACTACGCCTTCCGGGATATTTATCTGCTGGCCAGTGCGGCGGACGGGGCGGAAAGCGCCATGGACGGCGCGGTCAAGGGCCTGCAGGGCTGGATCGACTGTTTTGAAAAGGCCCGCCTGAAAGGCGTGGTCCGGGGCGTGGGCGTGACCGGTGTTGGTGAAATTCAGAACGTCCCCGCCGCCCTGAAAGCCGCTTACGACCTGGGCAGACAGGCCTGACCCAGGCAATGCTTATGACCACGGAGGAGGGGGCGTGCTTGGGAGCGCGCCCCCTTTCAGATCAGGCCTTATTTCGGTAATCAGGGAACAGGTCGCCTTTGTACAGATGCAGCCCGGTCCGGGAATAGCCGGAAGCCACCTGGAACGCGGCGAGGTCGTCAAAAGTATTTCCCACCACCTGCATGCCGATGGGAATATTATTCCCGGCAATGCCCACCGGCACATCCACCACGGGATAGCGGCTGAGCAGGTTCCAGATATACGTCAGCACGTGCGCCATTCCTTTGACGGGTTTGCCGTTCACCATCACCGTGTCGGTGGTGGGATCATTGTCCGCCGGGAAATACGGCGTTGCCAGAGTGGGCATGAGCAGGACGCGATACCCCTTGCCGAAAACATCCTGCTGCAACTGCCGATGGAGCCGGGTCGCAAGTTCGTCGGCGGCTGCCATGGCCTCTGGGCCGCCGTTGCGCGCCTCCTTGAGGAAATGCGCGGCGTAGCTGGTGAGCTTGTCCCGATGTTGCCCGGCGTTCAGCAGCATGGCGCCGATCCCGGTGGAAAGCAGGCCGTGCATGAAGGTTTTGTACTGGCCCGCGTAGCTCCAGCCCAGCCTGACCTCGTCCACAACGGCCCCTTGGCCGCGCAGAACGGCCGCGGCATCCGCCAGCGCTTCCCGGACCGAAGGATCAATGCCCTCCGGTATCCAGCTCTCGAAATAATCAAGCGCGATTTTCACGCCCTTAAGACCCCCGTACGTGCGCGGATAGTCCAGTTTCTGCCGCAGGGCGGCATGCACCTTGGGATGCGGCCCGGTGATCACATTCTGCATCAGCACCATGTCGTCGAAGGTCCGGGCAAGGGGCCCGAGCGTCTCAAAGGTGGTCTCGGAAGTGGGAACGCGGCCGAAAGGCGCCTTAAAGCCGTAGAGCCCGCAAAGCGATGCGGGAATCCGGATCGAGCCCCCCATGTCCGAGCCTGTGGCGAGAGTTGTGAATCCGGCCGCCAGAGCCGCCCCGGACCCGCCGGAGGAGCCGCCCACCGCGTAATGGAGGTTCCAGGGGTTGCGCGTGACGCCCCACAGCCGGGACCATGTCTGGCTGTGGATATAGAGTTCCGGCACTGTGGTCTGAATGTGCAATATGGCCCCTTCAGAGAGCAGCATGTCGATGATGGCGGCGTTTTCCCCGGCCGGGGGAGCGTCCTGCAGAAGCACCGAACCCATGGTCACGCGCCAGCCGCGCACGTCGTTTTCGTCCTTGACGGCGACGGTCACGCCTTCCAGGCCCCGAGCGGAACCCGATTTATAGCGTTTTTCCGCTTCCTTGGCGGCCTGCATGGCCTGACCGAAATGCTCGTACGTAACGGCATTCACCTGACCATTGAATTTCAGATAGTCTTTCAATTCCCTGCCGCTGGTGTTCAACGGCCCGTTATATTTGTTTATTCTTTCAATCTGGGCCGTGAGGACGTCCACCGGGGACAGCGCGCCTTCCCTGAAATATTGTATCTGTTCCACAGCCGTCAGATAGGCCAGGCCCTCTTTCGCCGGAGCCCCGGCCAGGGAGGAACGAGGGAAGCCGATGGAGAAAAGCCCGGCTTCAATGGCCGCAATGGCGCTCAAACGGAGAAAGTCGCGCCGTTTTATAACAGAAATCATAATCAGTTCCTTGTATGTCTATGCCGCCGCAAGCGCTCTGCCGTTTCCGCAACGCGGCCGCAACAGCGGCGCCGCACAGCAGGGCCCACGGGCGGCTTGTTTGCCCGCGCCTTTCGCCCGAGGAGCCGCCTTCCGGGCCGTCCGGATGCGCGGCGCCCGCCCCGGCAGCGATAACCGGGAATACGCGTTCCTTATTCTATAATCATAGTTGGGAGCTTTTTCAATTCAGGAGGGATATGTTACAGATCCGGGCCCGCATCCGGATGCCGTCAAAGGCCGTGGAGAAGTCCAACAGCGGGGGCAGGCCCCGTTGTCGGGACGCGCGGAGATATATCTGATCCTCCCATGTGGAGTTACGCGCTTGCCGTATGGGGAGTGCGCCTGCCGCTTTCGTGGTGGCTGGGGCACGTGGTGCTGCGCTCTTCCGCCGGAGTCTATTGGGCCATGGTCGCCTCCCAGCTCGTCCAGTGCGCCATGCTTCTGTGGGTACTGCTGCGGGTGGACTGGAAACGCTTCGCCCTGGGCTCATCCCGCCCCTGAAAATCAAAACCACCCGCATAGCGGGTGGTTTGCTCCAGCCCTATAAGGGCTTGT
>OMGS01000760.1_pt1 | contig 14109 bp, 10 predicted proteins | sample 1646081 | NCBI WGS metagenome assembly OMGS01 (sample SAMN05578591, study PRJEB25193) | human gut metagenome | biome: Human Microbiome; feature: human-associated habitat; material: feces | host: Homo sapiens | place: USA:Birmingham | reverse complement strand
TCTATGGCCTTGTACTTGGTGCAGTCATGTTTATCGTGATACAGTGGTTTTCCTGCTACAATACAGTGATGACAAGTGATAAATTTATTTACTTGTTTGGCAGAATAATACCGGCACTTTCACTGGTATTGTCTATGGCACTTCGATTTGTCCCGCGTTTTCTGCGTCAGCTGAAAGTGATACGAAATGGTCAAAAGGCGATGGGACGTGATGTTTCAGAAGGAACCGTCCTGAACCGGATCAAATATGGTTTGCAGATGGTGTCGATCCTTGTGACATGGGCTTTGGAAAATGCAATTGAGACGTCTGATTCCATGAGAAGCAGAGGATATGGGCTGCATGGACGAACGGCTTTTTCAATTTATCGACTTACCCGAAGAGACTGTTTCCTTGGGGCTGTGATGGGCGGACTTTTTGCGGTATTTACAGTTGGATGTGCCGGTGGAGCGGCTTACGCGGTGTATGATCCGCGGATCGTAATGGCAGGATTTTCTTTTCAGGGTTATACGGCTCCGGTAAAAGTATCTCCGCAGTTTGCAATCATCACATATATCTGTTTCGGAATTTTCTGCTTCATTCCGGTATTTCTGGAGCTTTATGAAAACTGGAAGCTCAGTCAGAGCAGGAAACAGATCGGTACAGAGATCGGCATGACTTACCGCCAGATCTACGAAGAACTGGACGAAGTGGATTTTATATACAATAATCAGGAATATAAAGGACTGGAACAGGAAGGAAAAAGTTTATGAATATTGTAGAAATACGTGATTTTTGTTTTGCATATCCGGATTGTTCCAGCAAAGTACTTGATCAGGTAAATTTGAGCATACAGGAAGGAACTTTAAATGTCATCTGTGGGCGAAGCGGATGCGGAAAAAGCACACTTCTTCGTCATCTCAAAAGTGTACTTATGCCGCATGGCACAGCATCTGGAGAAATCCTGTACAAAGGAAAAAGACTCAGAGAAATCGATCATAGGACGCAGAGTCAGGAAATCGGCTTTGTTATGCAGAATCCGGACAACCAGATTGTGACGGACAAAGTCTGGCATGAACTCAGCTTTGGTCTGGAGAGCCTTGGATATGATAATGCTACGATCCGTCTTCGGGTAGCAGAAATGGCGAGTTATTTTGGAATTCACCAGTGGTTTTACAAAGGAGTGGAAGAACTGTCCGGGGGTCAGAAACAGCTCCTCAATCTGGCAGCGATCATGGCAATGCATCCGTCGCTTCTGATTCTGGATGAACCGACTTCCCAGCTTGATCCGATCGCGGCATCGGATTTCCTGGAAACGGTAAAAAAAATCAATCGTGACATTGGAACGACAGTGATCATTACAGAACATCGTCTGCAGGACATCGTTCCTTATGCTGATAAAGCTTTTGTGATGGATAAAGGCAATGTATTTCTTGAAGGCAGTCCGCGCGAGATCGGAGCTGCACTTCGGGAACAGAAGCATGGAATGTTTCTTTCGATGCCTGTTCCTATGCAGATCTATGGGTCAACAGACAGTCAGGAGCCCTGCCCGTTGACCGTAAGTGAGGGACGGCAGTGGCTGGAGAGATACTGTCGTACTGCGAATATCACAGAAGAAAAAAGAATAAAAATAAATACAGATTTTCTGGCGTCCGTGAGAGCCGGAGAACAGCAGCATGCTGTGAAGGAAGAACCGGCGATCCAGTTGAAAGACGTCTGGTTTCGATATGAGAAGGACAGCCCGGATGTGGTGCGGGACCTGTCACTGGAAGTCAGAAAAGGTGAGTTTTATGCACTGGTAGGCGGTAATGGGACCGGTAAGAGTACGACGCTGTCGTTGCTCAGTCGCGTGAGACAGCCCTACAGGGGTAAGATTCGACTGGAAGGCCGTGATATCCGTTCTTTTAAAGACCGGGAACTGTATTGCGGATGCCTGGGAGTCATGCCGCAGAATCCACAGAGCATTTTTCTCAAGAAGACAGTGCTCGAAGATCTGTACTCCGTGATCGGAGGCAGAAAGGAGAAGCTTTCTCCGGAGTATCAGATTCATATGAAGAAGGAAAAAGCGATCGAAGGTATCGTCAGTCTGACCAGACTGGAAGGATTGCTGGACCGGCATCCATATGACTTAAGCGGCGGTGAACAGCAGAGGCTGGCGCTGGCGAAGGTTCTTCTGCTCAGACCAAGAATCCTTCTGATGGATGAGCCGACGAAGGGAATGGATGCGGAATACAAAGAAGAGATAGGGAAAATACTCTGTAAACTGAAACAGCATGGAATGACGATCTTTATGATCTCACATGATGTGGAATTTGTTGCCGAATATGCTGACAGAGTCGGTCTTTTCTTTGAGGGAAATGTTGTGACCAGTCAGAATACAAGAGAATTTTTTTCCGGAAATAATTTCTATACAACGGCGGCAAACCGAATGGCAAGGCAGCTGTTCCCGGATGCTGTTACCGGAAAGGATGTGATCACATGCTTACAGAAAAGCAGTTAGATCAGTTCCTGGATGAATTCTGGGAGGACAGTCAGAGTGAACAGACAGAGGCAGAGCAGGAAACAGCAGAGAAAGATCTGGAAGAATATGCACTTCCGTCTGATGGGATGATCATCCGGCAGATGGAACGGAAAGGCAAGGTAAGCAGAAGAACCTGGTTTGCACTTGTACTGATGCTTCTGGTCGTACCGCTTCTTCTGTATCTTTCAGTGAGATATTTTCATGGAAGAAAGTATCTCATATGCAGCCTGATCGTGATCATAGCGGCAATGATACCGTTCTTTATGATGTTTGAAGGACGGAAGCCGAAGGCAAGAGAAATTATGGTGATCTCTGTACTGGCAGCCATCGGTGTAGCCGGACGAGCTGCATTCTTTATGGTGCCGAGCTTTAAGCCGGTTGCTGCGATCGTGATCCTGACCGGTATTTCGTTTGGCGGCGAGGCAGGTTTCCTTGTAGGATGCCTGATCATGATGCTGTCCAATATGTTTATGGGACAGGGACCATGGACTCCGTGGCAGATGTTTGCGTTTGGGATGATCGGCTTTCTGGCAGGAATTCTGTATCAGAAAGGAATTCTGAAAGCTCGCAAAGCAGATCTCTGTATATTTGGATTTTTGAGTGTATTCCTTATTTATGGAGGAATCATGAATCCGGCAAGTGCGCTGATGGCTTATGGAACGATAACATGGCAGAGTCTTCTGGCTTTTTATATCTCAGGTGCTCCGGTGGACCTGGTACATGCTTTATCTACGGTTATTTTTCTGTGGTTCCTGAGCAGACCACTATTGGAGAAACTGGAACGTATCAAGAAAAAATATGGACTCATAGAGTCACAGAAAGAGGAAATCATTTGATTTATATCAGTCATTTGCTTCCAGATGAAGAGATGAAAGGACTGGTCACAGAGACCGGAACAGGAGTGGAAAGTATTGATTTTTCCATTTCGGATAATCTGGATCATCTTGGAAGGACGATAGAACGATATCAGAAAAAACTGGAAGAGATGGGTAATCCCCCGCTGACGCTTCACGGACCGTTTCTGGATCTGAATCCAGCTGCTTTTGACAGTCTGATCCGTGAGGTGACGATGAAAAGGTTTACACAATGCTATCAGGCAGGACTGGAACTGGGGGCAAAAAAGATCGTATATCATTCCGGAATGATTCCCTGTGTGTATTACCGGGAAGGCTGGGCGGATCAGGTGAGCCGCTTTTTCACAGAATTTCTGGAAGATAAAGATGATCTGGAAATCGTAATGGAAAACGTTCTGGATGAGGACTGGCGTCTTCTTCTGGATGTATATAAACAGGTGGATCATCCGAAATTTAAATTATGTCTGGATATGGGACATGCACACTGTTATTCGGAGATTCCGGTAATGGAATGGGCAGAGGAGCTCTCTCCGTATATCAGTCATGTACACGTACATGATAACGCAGGTGACAGAGATTCGCATCTGGGACTCGGAAAAGGAACACTTCCGTATCATGAGGTGTTAAAGTTGCTTCCTGTTTCGAAAGAGCGGACATGGACGATCGAATGTTCACATAAAGAAGATGTACTTCTTTGTTTACAGAAAATAAAGACAGAGGGATTGTTATGAATACAATGAAAAAGAGAGGATGTCAGATTCTTGTACTGTTTATGACAGCGGGAATGCTGACGGGTTGTGGCGATGGAACTCCGAAATTAGAGGATGCCCTGAAAAAAACTGCTTCTTATGAAATGAAGACAGTCGAAGACCCGGCTTCGGATGCACTTGGCGGAGAATGGACTGTCATGGCGCTGGCCCGTTCAGGGGAAGAGGTAGATGAAAACTATTTTGAAAAATACCGCGCGAATGTTGAAAAAAGAGTTAAAGAACAGGAAGGTGTACTCAGCGAAAATCGATATACAGAGTATTCCAGGGCAGTTCTGGCATTAAAGTCCATAGGAAAAGATCCGACAGATATTGGCGGATATGATATTGAGAAGCCACTGGAAGATTTTGATACCGTAGTCTCACAGGGGCTCAATGGGGCAATTTATGCCCTGCTTGCCCTGAATGCAGATGATCCGGATGCGAATAAAGACGGAGAACTGGAGCAGAAATATCTGGATTATATTGTCAACCTGGAAAAAGACGATGGCGGATTTTCTCTGGATGACAATGCCGAAAACGGAGATGTGGACCTGACAGCCATGACGCTGCAGTGTCTGGAACCGTATCAGGATGAAAACGATGTAAAAGAAGTGATTGATAAAGGTGTGGAGTTTCTGGCAGATACGCAGGATGATGATGGCGGTTATACTGCTTATGGAGCAAAAAGCTCAGAATCCATTTCACAGACTGTGATCGCACTCAGTGCAGTTGGTGTAGACTGTAATGAGGATGAACGATTCCAGAAGGATGGAAAAGGACTTTACGATACACTGATGACTTTTTACCAGAAAGACGGAAGCTTCAAGCACATTCTGGACGGAGAAAGTGACCCGATGGCAACAGATCAGGCATTTTGCGCGATGGTAGCCTATCAGCGTTACCAGAATAAGAAAAACAGCTTTTTTGATATGACAGACCACAGATAAACGGAGGAAAAAACAGTGCCGCAGAAAATAACAGAACTCCAGGAACAGCTGGAGACGATCATTAAGGGAAAAAAAGAAATCACAGACAAAATACTTATGGCAGTTCTGGCAAAGGGACATGTTCTTCTGGAAGATGTTCCGGGAGTTGGTAAAACAACAACCGCGCTGGCACTGAGCCGTCTTATGGGAATGGATTTTAACCGTATCCAGTTTACACCGGATGTTGTTCCTTCGGATGTAACGGGTTTTACGATGTATGACAAACAGAGCGGACAGTTCCTTTACCGTCCGGGTGCTGTCATGTGCAATCTTCTTCTTGCAGATGAGATCAACCGTACCTCCAGTAAGACGCAGTCAGCACTTCTGGAAGTAATGGAGGAGGGACGTGTGACTGTAGACGGTGAGACACATACCGTTCCGGCTCCGTTTGTGGTTATTGCAACAGAAAACCCGGTGGGATCATCCGGCACACAGCTTCTTCCGGAATCCCAGCTGGACCGTTTTATGATCAGTGTGAGTATGGGCTATCCGGATCATCAGAGTCTGGTAGAACTCTTAAGAGACCGGCAGAAGGTCAATCCACTTGAACATGCAAAGACAGTGCTGACCAGAGAAGAAGTGCTGAATTTACAGAAAAAAGTCCAGGAAGTTTACGTGGCAGATGTTGTGCTGGATTATATAGCAAAGCTTGCCGAGGCTACCAGAGACCATGAACTGATCACACTTGGCTTAAGCCCACGTGGAACTCTTGCATTATGCAGGATGACAAAGGCGGCTGCTTATATGAAAGAACGGGACTATGTTGTTCCACAGGATGTAAAGGATGTGTTTAAAGATGTAGCGGCACATCGAATGATTCTGGATTCAAAAGCAAGATATCAGGAAAAAACAGCACGCGAAATTCTGGATGAAATTCTGGACAGTGTTCCGGAACCAAAGGTAGAAGGATGATGAAGAACAGGATCATGTGGCTACTGTGGCTGATCGGCATGGCCGGAGCCACAGTAGTGACAGGCTCATGGCTGATGGCGGCAGTGCTTCTGCTTTCTGCATTACTGCTGCTCTTATCGGCAGCAGTCACCAGTCTGGGCGGCAGAAAAACAGAAATAAAATTATCCGTGCCAAGAGCAGCGGAGCGAAATGAAAATTTCCGGGGCAGAATGACCCTTAAGAATCAGTCAGCATGGCCTGTATTCGGGGGCAGAGGAGAGATTTTATGGGAGAATCTTTTTACTGGTGAACATGGTGAGATTCCGATCGCCTTTTCTCTTGGCAGCAGGGAAAAACGGACAATAGAGTTTGAGGCCTGCAGCGGTTGGTGCGGATGTATAAAAGTGACATTTTCCGACTGGAGATGCAGCGACTTTTTTCATGTGTTTTACGTGAAGCGGAAGGCTGTGGCAGAAGGTGCTACTGTTATCATGCCGGAAAAACAGAACAGAGATTTTTCCTTCCTCACAAGAGAGGGCTTTGATATGGAAAGCTTCCGTTATTCAGGAAACCGTCCGGGAGATGACCCGGGAGAAACCTATGACATCAGGGAATATCAGCCGGGAGACAGTATCCGGCAGATTCACTGGAAGCTTTCCGGTAAGCTGGATGATATCATGATCCGGGAAAAAAGTTTTCCGGTAGATGATACCGTACTGATCCTGGCAGAAGCGTTTCAGACGGAACGTGATTCCAAAAGGGCTGAGACAGTGGCAGAAGTCCTGTCTGCTGTTTTAAGAGATTTTATGGAAAAGAAAATCCCGTGTCAGGTTGGAATTTATGACAGAAGCACCGGTAAATTTCGGCAGGAAAAAGTCCGGAAGGAAGAAGACCACGAACATGTCCTGTATGGTTTCCTGCGATACGGAAGTGACGAAAAGACGCCGGTTACCGTACAGGAATATCTTAAGAATCCGGGAGCACAGAATTTTGCCAATTATATTTATATAACCGGAGATCCGGAAGATAAAGAGGCAGAGCTTCTGAAACAAAAAGGAGAAGTTACTGTAATCGGCTGCGGAGTGAGCAGTGGGGACAATAAAGGAGAGCAGATCACATGGAAATACGGATCACAGAATCCAGAAGACAGTCAAAAACAAAATACAAAAAACAGCTGTCAGATATCCTGCTGGAAACTGCGCTGATCGGACTGACTGCCGGAGCAGGACTCTGGCTTGTGCTTGAGCTGTTGACGGAATCCGGACAGATGATGCCGCTTCTTGGCAGCGTACTTCTGACCGCACTGATCTGTTCTGTGACAGAACGAATGGAGAAATGCGGCATTTACATAAGAGGCGGCGTGGCAGCGGCGACTGCAGGAGGCCTGTTTCTTCTGTACAGACAGATTCTGGATGGATTTGCACTTTACTGGAATACCGTGGCAGATACATTTGGAAGCAGAGCCGGAATTTATTTTACCCGTTTTGATACTGCAGACATTATGGCGGAAGATACAGCCCGACTGGTTTTTCTTATTTACCTGGGAATGGCAGCAGCGGTCATCGGATTTCTCATCCTGAGATTTCGCATCTATGTACTGGTATTTTTAGAAATTTTTGTACTTCCATTTATGATGGTGCTGACAGGGAAGGAACCGGAAAGTGGAGTCGGCGTGGCTTTCTATATGGGAGTTTTTCTGGAGATCAATTATCTTCTGGCCCGTTCCGGCAGAAAGCGATACAGTGAACAGAGCAGCAGGGCCTTCTGGTTTGGAGGCATCCTTACGGGTCTGGTACTCATGGCAGCAGGAGTCTTTCTGGGACAGATCATGCCGGCGGCAGATTATGCGTCTTCGGAACTTGTTGCAGAAGCAAAGCAGGAAGCCCTGAATGCGGTGAATGATCTCCGGTACAGAAAAGGAAAAATTAATTCCCTGCCGGATGGACAGCTGAAAAAATGTGGAGCGTGGACAGCATCGGATGAGACGGCATTGAAAGTGACCATGGAAGATCCGGAGTCACTTTATCTTCGTGGATTTACGGGCAGTGTGTATGATGGTTCTTCCTGGAAGAGCATTGATACAGAAGATGCCTATAAACAGAAAAATCTGTTTTACTGGCTGCATCAGGATGGATTCTACGGAGAAACACAGCTGAATCAGGCAAGAAGTCTTGTGGAAGATGATACACTTTCCGATAAGATTTCGGGGATTTCGATTGAAAATGTAAAGGCAGACAGTGAATATCTCTATACTCCATATGAAATGGCAGAACTTCCGTCCGGTTATGAAGGGGAGACATCGCTTACCGACAGCATGCTGGAAGCAAAAGGTTTTTTTGGACAGAAAAATTACAGCTTTCAGACAAATAAAAACCTTGTAAAAGATTTTACGGTGCTTGGGGCAAGAATCTATCAGGCGCTGGCACAGGGCGATGACACTGCTTATCGTGAAGATGAAAGTTATTATAATACATTTGTGTACAGTCAGGACACAGAGCTTCCGGCTTCACTGGAGACATTGTTCCGAAAAGAACTGGGAGACGGTGGAAACAGGGAGCAGGGACATACCGATTATTATACTGCAATCTCCCGAATCCGTGCATATCTGGAAAAAAATATGACCTACAGTACGGCAACAGATGTATATACAAAAAAAGGTGATTTTACAGAAAATTTTATTTCCAGATTAAAGATCGGCCACAGTGTTCACTATGCAACAGCGGCAGCACTGATGTTCCGGTATTATGGAATTCCATCCAGGTATGTAGAAGGATATCTGATCACACCGGAGGATATCAAAGATAAAAAAGCAGGAGACACTGTAGAGATTTCCGGAAAGAACGGACACGCATGGACTGAGATCTATATCGACGGTCTGGGCTGGGTGCCTGTAGAAATGACACCGGAATATTATTCAGTCATGAAGGAAGCGGATCTTACCGCAGGACTGGAGGCAAAAGGTGCGAAAGCCGCATCAATTCCGGAAGCAGAATCGGAACCTCCGGCAGAAGAAAATCTCCAGACACACTGGAGTCTGAAACTGGCTTTATTTGGAATAGAGAAACTTCTGATTTTATTGCTGGCACTGTTTGACACATTCTGTCTTGTATTTATCCTGACTGTCTGTGGCCTTCGGATCCGGGCAAATTATCGCCGTAAAAAGCTTTTTACGGGAGCAGATGAGCGACTGGCTGTACGTGCCATGGCAGGCTATGCAAGAGTTCTCTATGCGCACGGATCAGATCTGTATTCGGAAGAAGTACAGCGTCAGTACAGAGAAATCAGCAGGATCGGGCAGCGTGCAGCATTCAGTCCACATGCGGTATCAGAGGAAGAACGAAAAAATACGGCGATATGTATCGGCCGGATGAAAGCAGAACTGAAAAAAGCAAAAAACTGGTATGAAAACTGGATCATGAAATATATTGAGAGGTTGTATTAATTGAATAAAAAGAAAAACAACAGAAAAATCATATCTGTTCTGATCGTTCTGGCCTGTTTTGTGCTTTTTGCAGGAGTATTGTTTACAGGAATCCGGAACTATAAAACAGAAAAAAAAGAAAATCCCGTTCAGGGAGTCAGCAGTGAAAGTTCTTTGAAGGGATATCTTGGAAAAGGTTATGCCTATGCCGGTGCACAGGATAACATATCCGCAGGAGAGGAATCCTTTGGAGAACAGGCGCAGTTACTGGAAGATACGAAGGACGAAGAGGCTGAACCGCAAGAGCAGAAGCAGGCAGAAGTGACTGCCACGCCGGAAGCAACACCGACACCGGAGCCGGAAAGTCAGAATGAGGATGAACAGAAGGCAGAGCAGGAGCAGAAATCGGCAGATGACTCGGATGGTGAATGGAATGATGATTCTAAAGAGAATACCATTCAATATGATAATGCAGGAGAACAGGACGATAGCAGTCAGGAGGCAGCTCCGGATCAGAATGATGACAGGAATCAGGAGGGAGCACAGCTCCCGTTAAGTCCAACGCCAATGCCATCCCCGGAACCAACACAGGAGCCGGAAGAAGACCATTATCCAGAGATCGCAACAGATCTGACGGATGGTGAGACAGTAAATGGTGACTATCGTACGTTTTATGTACAGGCCACAGACTGGTATGGAAACAGCCTGCCGTCCACTTCACTGGAGATATATGGAAACGGAGAACGGCTTTCTTCAAAGGGTGAACCGTCGACGGGAGTTTTTGCATACCGACTGGACCTGAATGAAGGAAGCAACACGGTCTATATTAAAGCGACCGATGAGGAAGGATGGAGTACGACACTTCCGACCTTTACTATTTATAAAGGGGAGGATGGACAGGACGAACCGGCCGGCAGCATTACGGTCAGTATTGAGGCGGGAACGATTGGACTTGGTACGATCCTTCCGGCAACATCGATTGACTATTATCAGGGAGAACAGCTTTCCTCGGTCGTTCTCAGACTGTTACAGAATACAGGATTTGACTGGAGAAATAATGGAAGTGCGACAGGTGGCTTTTACCTGAAAGCCATCGGGCGAGGCGGCATTGCATCAGGAGCAGCGATCCCGGATGATCTTATGGAACATCTGAAAAAAGTAAACTGCCAGTTGTCCAGCCATGATGCCAACTGGATCGGTGAATTTGATTTTACCATGAATTCCGGCTGGATGTATTTTGTAAATGGTGAATATATGAATGTAGGAATGTCTTCCTGTTTCCCGGGAGACGGTGATGAAGTAAGGCTTCGCTTTACGCTTTATTCAGGAGCGGACCTGGGAGTAGGATCAGACGGTGAAGTATGGGGGGACTGGTAATGAAAAAACACACAATAAAAAGACCAATCATTAAAAAGTTCATAATTGGATCCCTTTCTGCAGGACTTCTGGTTGGAGGAGGAGCTATGGAATTGAATGCTGCTCTTTCCATGGAGGTTTATGCCGCAGATACCACGCAGGAGACCGAGGGGGAAGAAGCAGCACCGACAGAGGCAGAGACACCGGAACCGGCAGCACCGACGGAAGCTCCGGAACCGGAACCAACAGATCCACCGGCAGAACCGGAACCGACCAAAACGCCGGAACCGACGGAAGCACCCTCACCGGAGCCATCTGTGACACCGAAGCCTTCAGAAACACCGGAGCCATCAATTACACCGGAGCCATCAATTACACCGGAGCCTTCAGAAACACCGGAACCATCGGTAACACCGGAACCTTCCGTGACACCGGAGGTCAAAAGTAATAACACAGATCTGAAAGAATTATATATCTCCAGTTCGGACACCTGGGGAAAGGGAATCCTGAAACTGGATCCTGCATTAAATAAAGACTGGGACAGATACAAAGCTGTTTATGACGGCGAACGCCAGAGCCTGAATATCTGGCCCGTAGCAGAAGAGGAACATGCCCAGATCAAAGTCTATGCATTAAGTGGTGTGAAATATTCTACTGTCGAACAGGATGAGACAATCAGGGAAACGCAGGATGAAGAGGGGCATACTTACTGGAAAATCTATTTTGGTGATCAGGAAAAAGAAGCCAGAGTAAGATTGGAGGTAACTGCTGAGGACGGAACCAGAAAAGACTATTATCTCACACTTGAAATCACAGATAAAACAGCTCCTGTACTCAAAAAAGTCAGTGCAAGCAGGGTATCTTCAAGTGAGGCATCTGTGGTATATAAGACAAGTGAAAGAGGACAGTGCTATTACCGTGTCGTAGATGCCGGGAAGAATCATCAGAATCCGGATACCTCAAAAGAAGGACGGGAGGTCCAGGCAGGAACAGATACACTGACGCTTAATGGACTGTCAGAAGGTGCAAAAGATATCATAATCGTAGTAAAGGACGATGTCGGAAATGTCAGCGATCCTCTGGTGATCCGAATTCCGGATATAAAAAAGAAAAATCCGACAGGCAGTGGAAACTCCGGCTCGGTTGTACAGAGACCGGGGTATGGCGGAAATAAAAGTGAAGCGACACTTCCGGGTAAAGGAAATAACGGAGAAGGTTCTCTGGCAAATCTGAAAACGGTTGGTGGAAAAGGTACTTCTTCCGGAAAAAGCGGAAAAAATGAATCGGAAGAAGAGAATAAAGAAAAAAAACTCACCGCCTATGCCGGAACAAATAAAAAAGATTCCGGAAAAAACGGAAAGTCTGATAAAAACGAAAAGGATTCCACAAAAAAGAAGAACGACAACAAAACAGATAAAAAGACAGAAGAGGCATCAACGGATGATCTGACAGAAAGTAAAGATAAGGATAAAACATCCGGAGTTATTTCGGGTTCCTCGGAAAAGAAAGAGAAGAGCATTCCGGAACTGGTGGGAAGTAAAGTTACGAATACGTGGACACATATGAGATCCCTTACAAAGGTATTATCCGTGTTTGCACTGACAGGCCTCATTTATCTGATCTTCTGGACAGGAGCAAGACGAAGTTTCAGAAAAATGAAAAACAGGAATCCATTACTGCAGCGCTGAGAAAGAGAAAGGGAGGTAATCATCAGATGAGAAGAATGGGAAAATGGCTTGCAGTCCTTCTGTCAGTGACTATGCTGGCGGGAACAGCACCGGTTTATGGCGCGGACATATCCGTAGAAAGTGATTTTTCATCAGAGATATCCGGCGAAGACAGCCTGTCGGATGATTTGGGAGAAAGCGAAATAACAGAAGAACCGGCAGATGAGAATACAGAGATCACAGAAGAAGCAGATACAGATGAGGATGAAACTGAGATTTCTGTGGAAGACTTCGCAGATGATCAGGAAGAATGGAGTACGGAAGATACAGATGAAAATACGGCAGAGGTATTTTTTGAAGATCAGCAGGAAGTCGGAGCAGGAGAAACAAAGGAATATCTCAAAGATCTGAGTGTGTATTCCGGTTACGGAGTAAAAGATCCTCTTGAAATGACCCGCAGGGAAGATCTGGATGAAACATATGGTGGAAAGACTTATACGGTTGAGATTGGCTCCAGTTACAATTCCAATGGCTTTTATGTGACTGCCGATCTTGGAACGGATGCGCCGCAGGGTTCAACGATTCAGTTGTCTGCATGTGATCTTGATGGAAAAATCGTAGAGAGTGAGATCATTACAACCGGATATACAGATGGAAAACGCTACAATTTCTCAAATATCTTTACCAAAGACAATGGAAAGAGCGCTGTTTATACAGTAACAGCCGGTACAGAAGCAGACAGCCAGACTTATAAGATTGTAGTTCTCAGAAGACTGGATCTTTCCATGATTGGCTGTTATCTTCCATCTGATAATGATATGGCAAAAAATCTGATCTCAGAATTTGACAGCACCGGTATTACAAGGGATTATGAGGTTGCTGTAGGACAGGATACGAAGTCTGTAAAAGTTACTGCAAGTGCTTTTAATGATAAGTGGTATGGACTTACGGTAAACGGACAGGCTGTATCTGACAGTGAGGCGTTGGAAATTCCACTTACAGATTCAGATACAGAGATTCTTTTTCAGATGAAAGAGGATGGGACTTATCAGGATCCGGCATATCAGACATTGTCTTATACTTCCACGGGTACTTATAAAGTTATGGTCCATAAGAAATCGAAAGTGACAGTTACATTTAAAACAGAACCGTCGGATGCAGTGGTCAGTGTATATGACTCCAAAGGGGAGCGTGTGGAGCCGTCTAAGGATGCAGACACCTATGATTCTCTTTATTATGGAGATAAGTATACCTGGAATGTATCAAAATATGGATATATTTCCAAAAGACAGGAATTTACGGTAGGTGAGGAATCTGAGATCAAGGTAACGCTTGAACAGCAGACAGCCAGACAGGAAGAAATTACAGACAATGACTGGAGCAGCTATCAGAACAGTGAGACCAATAATGGAATCACAGACAGAGCTATGCCGACCAGCAAGAATACGATTACACAGAAATGGGCAACGAGATTGGATGCAAAAGGCTGGGATGCAGCACTTACACCACCGTTGATCCTTGGTGGCTATGTTTATGTAGCATCCGGACAGTTTATTTACAAAATGGACAAGAATACAGGAGACATTGTCCAGACAAGTGAACGGATGTCCGGAAATATGCAGTATGCCATGATCCCGCTTGCCTATGCAGAGGGAGATCGGAAGAGCGTCGTGTAGGGAAAGAGTGTA
>OMGS01000743.1_pt1 | contig 14462 bp, 10 predicted proteins | sample 1646081 | NCBI WGS metagenome assembly OMGS01 (sample SAMN05578591, study PRJEB25193) | human gut metagenome | biome: Human Microbiome; feature: human-associated habitat; material: feces | host: Homo sapiens | place: USA:Birmingham | reverse complement strand
CACCGAGATCTACACTCTTTCCCTACACGACGCTCTTCCGATCTTACCTTTGCAGCAAAGAAGATACAATATATAAATCGATTCAAAATAATAATATGAAATTACACACTACCGACCTTCTTATCATATGCGCCTATCTTATCGCTATGATTGTCATCGGTCTCATTCTTAAAAAACGGGCAGCCCAGAATATGGACTCCTACTTCTTAGGTGGAAAATCATTGCCTTTCTATATGTTGGGATTATCCAACGCCTCCGGAATGTTCGATATTACGGGCACAATGCTAATGGTATACTGGGCATTCGCTTATGGTTTCAAAAGTCTTTGGATTCCCTGGTTATGGCCGGTGTTCAACCAGATATTCCTAATGGTTTACTTATCCGTGTGGCTGCGCCGTTCGAACGTTCTCACCGGTGCCGAATGGATTAAAACCCGTTTCGGAAAAGGGAAAGGTTCTACTCTTTCACATACGATTGTTATCGTATTCGCATTACTTAGCGTACTCGGTTTTTTAAGTTACGGGTTCATAGGTATTGGTAAATTTATGGAGATATTCATCCCTTGGGAAGTAGTATCTCCATTTATTCCTTTCAATGTTCCTGCAGAATATGTTCCTCATGTATATGGTATTTTCTTTACTACCATCGCCACATTCTATGTGATGCTCGGCGGAATGCTGAGTATCGTATGGACAGATGTCGTTCAGTTTCTGATAATGACCGTGGCAGGCATCGTTATTGTCGTCATTGGTATGCAGATGGTGGCACCGGACATGATTCACTCATTTGTTCCTGCCGGCTGGGATTCGCCCTTCTTCGGCTGGACACTTGATATCGACTGGAGCAGCCGGATGAATCTCCTTACCGAGCGAATGGCCAACGAGCCTTACAGTCTGATAAGCATATTTGTTATGATGGCGTTGCTGAAAGGAATCTTTATGAGCATGGCTGGTCCCGCTCCTAACTATGATATGCAGAAGATTCTGTCCTGCAAGTCTCCGAAAGAAGCGGCAATGATGAGTGGTTCTGTATCCGTGGTGTTATTAATCCCCCGCTACCTGATGATTATGGGATTCGCATTGCTAGCTATTTACTTCTTCAAGGAAGACGGCGGAATGACACAAATGGAAGTTACACGAACGGACTTTGAGACGATTCTTCCTCACTTGATTACCCGTTATGTACCTTCCGGATTAGCCGGTCTGTTATTGGCGGGACTACTGGCAGCGTTCATGTCTACTTTCGCTTCAACGGTGAATGCGGCTCCTGCATATATCGTGAATGACATTTATCTGAAATACATCAATCCGAAAGCGAGTGTAAAAACGCAGATACGCAGCAGTTATGTGATTTCTGTTGCAGTGGTAGTGGTCAGCACCGTTATCGGATTCTTTCTGAAAGATATTAATGAAATCTTCCAATGGATTGTAGGCGCACTCTTTGGTGGATACATCGCAGCCAACGTACTCAAATGGCATTGGTGGCGTTTCAACGGCGAAGGCTATTTCTGGGGAATGACTGCCGGAGTAATAGCGGCAATCGTCATGAAATTCACTGTTCCCGACGCATGGGTATTGTATTTCTTCCCCGTTCTGTTCGGGGTTTCCCTGATAGGATGTATCGCCGGAACGTATAGCGCACCTCCGACTGACGAAGAGACACTGATCAACTTCTACACCCGTGTCCGCCCATGGGGCTGGTGGAAACCGATAGAAGAAAAAGCATTGGCGCGTTATCCTCATATCCAGCCGAACAAGAACTTCAAAAGGGATGCTTTCAACGTAGCAATCGGTATCATCTGGCAATGTGCGCTTACTATCATTCCGATGTATCTCGTTGTCCGCGAGCAACTGGGGCTCTGGAGCTCTATCGCTTTGCTTTTAGTCACCACACTCATACTAAGGAAGACTTGGTACAAACCTTTGTGCAAAGAAGAAGCACGTTACAATGAAGAAATGAAACAAGTGAAATAAAAAGAAATAATTAGCTTAACACACTAAAAACCAGAGGACTGACCATGAAAAGATTATCTGTTATCCTAGTATCATTTTTACTATATCTGCCACTAAGCGCTCAATTTAAAGGAACAGTCTATGTCGACACCGACCAATCAGGACTATTTAATAAAGGTGATAAACCGCTGGCGGGAGTTATGGTAACAGACGGCTTGAACGTAGTAAAAACAGATAAGAAAGGTCGGTTCTCTTTACCCGGATTCGATAAAACAAGATTTATCAGCATTACAACTCCCGCCGGATTTGAAACGGAGCAATTCTATCTTTCCACCAAAGAGAATAGAAAAAGCTACGACTTTATCTTAACTGAAAGTGAACGGACAAAAGCCAGGGAACATTCTTTCGTTCAAATCACCGATACCGAAGTGACCGGTGGAATGGGACGTTGGGTAACTGACCTTCAGCAATATGTAAAGAATGAAAAGCCCGCTTTCCTGATTCATACCGGAGACATCTGTTACGAACCGGGGCTGACAATGCATAACCAAATAGTGAACGCACAGACAATGGATTGCCCCGTTTACTACTGCATCGGCAATCACGACTTAGTGAAAGGTAGCTATGGCGAAGAGCTTTATGAATCTCTCTATGGTCCGACGTGGTACTCATTTGATATGGGTAACGTTCATTATGTAGTCACCCCAATCGACCACGGAGACCACCCGACTAATTATACTCAAAAAGATGTATACAACTGGCTGAAGAATGACCTTGCCATGATGAAGAAAGAACAGGCATTGATCCTCTTCAACCATGACCTGTTTACCGCAAGTGACACATTCGTATTCAAAGCCGATAAAGAGCATACACTTGACCTACGTGCTTTCAATACAAAAGCCCAAATCTACGGACACATGCACTACAACTATGTCCGCAATCAAAACGGAATCTATACAATCTGTACCGGTACATTGGATAAAGGCGGTATCGACCATTCTCCTTCTTCTTTCAGAGAAATAAAAGTAGACGGCAATGACAATATCACAACGCAACTACGGTATACCTTCATCGAGCCGCAGATTGCCATAGTCTCCCCGATGAACAATCAAATTTCCGCAGCTACCGGAGACCGGCTTCCTGTTTCTGTCAATACCTATCATGCACAGGCTAAAACATCACACGTCTCCTACATCCTAAGCGATATAGAGAATAATCAGGAGATAGCCAAAGGCAACCTTATCTCCCTCACCGACTGGAACTGGAGCAGAGACATTCAAATGCCTGCGAATGAAAACGGAAGAAAGCTACAACTCACAGTAACTTCATTCTTTAATGACGGCAAGAAAGCAACCGCCACCAGCCGATTCACTTATCAAAAAGACTTCAAGCCGGCTACAATCCCGGGCGAGGACTGGAATACCCTGCTTCAAAATGCCGCACACTCCGGAGGAATCAATAATTCTCAAATCAAGCTCCCCCTGCAACTGCAATGGACAGCCAACACAGGCAGCAACATCTTCATGGCTTCCCCTATTATCGCCGGACAGAAAGTATTTATCGCTACCACCGATGACAATATACCATTGAACACATTTGTCTGTGCATTCGATTTCAATTCCGGCAAACTGTTATGGAAATTCCGCACGGCAAACTCGGTGAAGAACACAATCGCCTATGAAAACGGAATTGTAATAGCACAGGACGCTGCCTGCAATCTGTACGCTTTGGATGCAGAATCCGGAAAATTACTCTGGAAACAATATATCAAACTGAACAGTTATCCTTACTTAACGGAAGGAATAACAATAGATAAAGGAGTAGTCTACGCCGGAATTGGTGCCGGACTATCCGCCTATGACTTAAAGACAGGACAAACAATATGGATTAACAAGGACTGGAGACAACGGGAAGGTGCTACTACAACGCTAACTGTTGCCGGAAATGTATTAGTCAGCGGAACTCAATGGGGAGGATTATACGGTAACGACATTCACACCGGAAAACAACTCTGGAAACTCTCTGATAACGGACTTCGTAACCGGGGAGCCTCTCCGGTCTATAAAGACGGGAAATTATGGATCATTTCCTCCAAAAGCTTCTTCGTCATAGAACCGCAAACCGGAAAAGTACTCCAACAGAAAGAATTGTCAGCCAACCTGGACGTAACATCCACGCCACTTATTACCGAACAGGAAATTATCTTCGGTACTGCCGACCGCGGAGTTTTCGCACTGGACAAAGCTACGCTTTTCAATAAATGGAGAGCAGAGACTTTGCCTTCGCTGGTATACACAGCTCCTTATTCCACCACTCCGCAAGCCGGAGTAGAAACAAGCCCAGTGGCATCACAAGGAGTTATTTACATCGGAACTTCCGATGGTTATCTATATGCTATCGACCGGACAACGGGAATTATAAAAGACAAATATAATCTCGGAGCACCGATATTCTCAACCGTAGCCGTATCAGGAAACCGGATGATTGTCTGTGACTTTGCAGGAAATGTTTATTGCTTTATATCAAAATAAACTTATTCCTCATTATCGTAATGTATAAACCCAATCGGTCGTCGATGCTTTGATTTCAGAGATTCCGTTTTTTCTTTATCGGCCAATTCTGATAAAGCCAGATAAATACTATCCAATTCCTTCCGAGTATCTTCACTGAGGTCGTTTATGGCTTCCAAAGTCTCCTCGCCGATTTGGTTAATCATTGCGAATGCTTTACTTCCTTGACTTTCCAGTTCTTGTATGCGCTGTCTCAGTTCGTCTATTTCTTGATTCTTGGTATCACTGGCCAAGACATATTGACGAATACTGACAAAGGCACGCATAATATTAATATTGACCTTAATAGCAACTGTTGAATGCAGAACGCTTGAAAGCATGGCTACCCCCTGTTCCGTAAACGCAAATGGAGTGTAAGCACTAAAATTATATTGGGGTATCCCAATTTGGGATACCCTATTGGACAACAAGCAGTTAGCCTCTTCATTTGTCAATTCAAACATGAAATCATCTGGAAAACGTTCCATATTACGCCTCACAGCACGCTTCAATAGCCGTGTTTCTGTTCCATAGAGTTCCGCCAAATCAAAATCAAGCATTACCTTCTGTCCCCGAATCTCATATATCTTATTCTGAATAATTTGTAGTTCCATGATATGTGTTATAGTATTTCGAACAAAGGTAGCCCTAAATTCAGTTTAAACAACTACTAATTGCTTTTTATTTTCCAAAACCGACCTGCCTCTCACACAGTTTTTGCCACCCTCTGCGTTGTACTTTGAAGATTATCACGTATCTTTGCTTCCTCAATCATAAATACGAGATATGGCTATTACAATCAAGAAAGTCTCTACAAAGAGAGAACTTAAGAAATTTATCCGTTTCAATTACAGAATGTACAAGGGCAATCCGTACTCCGTCCCCGACCTTTACGACGATATGCTCAATACATTTAACAAGCGTAAGAATGCAGCATTCGAATTCTGTGAAGCAGATTATTTTCTGGCATACCAGGATGACAAGATCGTAGGACGTGTAGCCGCTATTATCAACAACCGTGCCAACGAGAAATGGGGTTGCAAGAACGTCCGCTTCGGGTGGATAGACTTCATTGACGACCCTGAAGTATCCTCCGCTCTCATCAAAACGGTAGAAGACTGGGGAAAGGAACGGGGCATGACTCACATTGCCGGACCTCTCGGATTCACCGATTTCGATGCGGAAGGTATGCTGATTGAAGGTTTCGACCAACTCAGTACCATGGCCACTATCTACAACCACCCCTATTATCCCGTACACATGGAGAAACTCGGCTTCGAGAAAGACGCCGACTGGGTGGAATACAAAATCTATATCCCGGACGCCATTCCCGACAAGCACAAGCGTATCTCCGAACTGATTCAACGAAAATACAACCTCAAGATAAAGAAATATACCTCCGGGAAAAAAATAGCCAAAGACTACGGACAGGAAATATTCGAACTGATGAACGAAGCGTACAGCCCGCTCTACGGCTACTCTCCGTTGACGCAGCGACAAATCAACCAGTACGTAAAGATGTACCTCCCGATACTCGACCTGCGAATGGTGACTCTTATCACCGATGCTGATGACAAACTGGTTTGCGTAGGTATCTCCATGCCGTCGCTTGCCGAAGCGCTGCAAAAGTCACACGGACGTCTGCTGCCGCTCGGATGGTTCTATCTGTTGAAAGCATTATTCATGAAACGACGTGCGAAAATGCTTGATTTACTACTTGTTGCCGTGAAACCGGAATACCAGAATAAAGGTGTTAACGCTTTGTTATTTTCCGATTTAATTCCGGTTTATCAAAAATTAGGTTTTATCTTTGCGGAAAGCAACCCCGAACTGGAACTGAACGGAAAAGTTCAGGCACAATGGGATTACTTTGAGACTAAGCAACATAAGCGCCGCCGTGCGTTCACCAAAGAGATTAAATAACAGCTATGGAAGAGAACGAATTGATATCTGTAGACAACAACAATGCAGTAGAGTACACTGACGACAACATCCGCCACCTGAGCGACATGGAACATGTGCGCACACGCCCCGGTATGTATATCGGTAGGCTGGGCGACGGTGCACATGCCGAAGACGGAATCTATGTCCTCCTGAAAGAAGTGATTGACAACAGTATTGACGAGTTCAAGATGCAAGCCGGTAAGAAAATCGAGATTACCGTTGAAGAAAACCTTCGTGTCAGTGTGCGTGACTACGGACGAGGCATTCCGCAAGGAAAGCTGATTGAAGCCGTCAGTATGCTGAATACGGGTGGTAAGTACGACAGCAAGGCATTTAAGAAAAGCGTCGGGTTGAACGGTGTCGGTGTGAAAGCCGTCAACGCACTGAGCTCCCATTTCGAGGTACGCAGTTACCGCGACGGGAAAGTCCGCATCGCCACTTTCTCCAAAGGTACCCTGCTGACTGACGAAACGCAGACCACCGAAGAAGACAACGGAACTTATATCTTCTTCGAACCGGACAATACATTATTCCTGAATTATTGTTTCAAGCCCGAATTTATCGAGACCATGCTACGTAACTATACGTACCTCAACACAGGGCTTGCCATTATCTATAACGGTCACCGCATCCTGTCACGTAACGGTCTTGTAGACCTGCTGAATGACAACATGACGGCAACCGGCCTCTACCCTATCATCCACCTGAAAGGAGAAGACATCGAAATAGCCTTCACCCACACCGGACAATACGGAGAAGAATATTACTCCTTCGTCAACGGTCAGCACACCACCCAGGGAGGTACTCACCAGAGTGCTTTCAAGGAACATATCGCCCGTACTATCAAAGAGTTCTTCAACAAGAACATGGATTATACGGACATCCGCAACGGACTCGTTGCCGCCATTGCCGTCAACGTGGAGGAACCGATCTTCGAGAGCCAGACCAAGACGAAGCTGGGTTCTACCAACATGGCGCCCGGCGGCATGACCGTCAATAAATACGTAGGCGACTTCATCAAACTGGAAGTGGACAACTTCCTCCACAAGAATGCGGACGTAGCCGAAGCCATCCAGCAAAAGATACAGGAATCGGAAAAGGAACGCAAAGCCATTGCAGGCGTAACGAAACTGGCCCGCGAACGTGCCAAGAAAGCCAACCTGCATAACCGCAAACTGCGTGACTGCCGTATCCACCTCAACGACCCGAAAGGAAAAGGGCTGGAAGAAGATTCCTGCATCTTCATCACCGAGGGAGACTCTGCAAGCGGTTCCATCACCAAGAGCCGTGATGTCAACACACAAGCGGTATTCAGCCTCCGTGGTAAACCGTTGAATTCCTTCGGACTGACAAAGAAAGTGGTGTACGAGAACGAAGAATTCAACCTGCTCCAGGCAGCCCTGAATATAGAAGACGGAATCGAAGGACTGCGTTACAACAAAGTGATTGTAGCAACCGATGCCGATGTGGACGGTATGCACATCCGCCTGTTGCTGATTACCTTCTTCCTGCAATTCTTCCCCGACCTCATCAAGAAGGGACACGTATACATCTTGCAGACTCCTCTGTTCCGTGTACGCAACAAGAAAAAGACGCTCTATTGTTACAGCGAGGAGGAACGCGTCAATGCTATCAATGAACTAAGCCCGAACCCGGAAATCACCCGATTCAAAGGATTGGGAGAGATCTCACCGGACGAGTTCAAGCACTTTATCGGCAAAGATATGCGCCTGGAGCAAGTGACATTGCGCAAAACGGACGCAGTAAAAGAACTACTGGAATTCTACATGGGTAAAAACACCATGGAACGACAGAACTTTATTATAGACAACTTGGTTATTGAAGAAGACTTGGCATCATGAGAAAAGCAATATTCCCGGGTACATTCGACCCTTTCACCATCGGACATTATTCGGTAGTGGAACGTGCACTCACCTTTATGGACGAAATCGTGATAGGAATCGGTATCAACGAAAACAAGAATACGTATTTCCCTATCGACAAAAGAGAGGAAATGATTCGGGAACTCTACAAGGACGACCCTCGTATCCGGGTAATGTCATACGATTGTCTGACAATTGACTTCGCACAGGAAGTAGGAGCAAAGTTTATTGTCCGCGGTATCCGCACCGTAAAAGACTTCGAATACGAAGAAACGATTGCAGACATCAACCGCAAACTGGCTGGTATCGAAACCATTCTGCTTTTCACGGAGCCGGAAATGACTTGTGTCAGCTCTACTATTGTACGCGAGCTATTGACCTTTAATAAAGACATCAGCCAGTTTATTCCGAAAGGGATGAAGATCAGTTGAGAAGAATAGAACCTAAAATAACAAGATTATGAATAAGATTACAATATACGTTCTCCTGGCTTGCCTATGGACAGTATCAGCCGTACAGGCCCAGAGTTTCGGCTCGCCCGCCATGCGCAAGCTGCAAATGGCAGAGTTTGCAATCTCCAACTTTTATGTAGATAAAGTAGACGAAGACAAGCTGGTAGAAGAAGCTATCATTAAAATGCTGGCCCAACTCGACCCGCACTCCACCTACTCGGACGCCGAAGAAGTGAAGAAGATGAACGAACCGCTTCAAGGTAATTTCGAAGGTATCGGCGTACAATTCCAGATGATTGAAGATACGCTGTTGGTGGTGCAACCTGTCAGCAACGGTCCTTCCGAGAAAATAGGAATCCTTGCAGGCGACCGTATCATCGCCGTCAACGACAGCGCCATTGCAGGTGTAAAGATGAGTACGGAAGAAATCATGAAGCGTCTTCGCGGTCCGAAAGGCTCGAAAGTAAATCTGAAAATTGTCCGTCGCGGCGTCCAAGACCCGTTGGTGTTCACCGTAAAAAGAGACAAGATACCTATCCTCAGCCTTGACGCGTCCTATATGATTCAGCCGAAGACAGGCTATATCCGCATCAACCGCTTCGGGGCAACGACTGCCGAAGAATTCAAGAAAGCAATGAAAGAACTTCAGAAGCAAGGAATGAAGGATATGATTCTCGACTTGCAAGGCAACGGAGGAGGCTACCTCAATGCAGCTATCGACCTTGCCAACGAATTTTTGGGTCAAAAGGAATTAATCGTCTACACCGAAGGACGGACTGCCAAACGCAGTGACTTCTACGCCAAAGGTAACGGCGAGTTCCGTAACGGCCGCCTCATCGTATTGGTAGACGAATATACAGCTTCCGCCAGTGAGATTGTCAGCGGCGCAGTGCAGGATTGGGACAGAGGTATCATCGTAGGCCGCCGTTCTTTTGGCAAAGGACTGGTTCAACGCCCGATCGACTTGCCCGACGGCTCAATGATCCGCCTGACGATCGCCCGTTATTATACTCCCGCCGGCCGCTGCATCCAAAAGCCTTACGACAGCTCGACAGATTACAATAAAGACCTGATAGAGCGCTTCAACCACGGTGAACTGATGAATGCCGACAGCATTCACTTCCCCGACTCATTGAAAGTACAGACCAAGAAACTCGGTCGTACCGTTTACGGCGGAGGCGGTATCATGCCGGATTATTTCGTGCCGATTGACACCACTCTTTACACGGATTATCACCGCAACCTGGTAGCCAAAGGCGCCGTTATCAAATTCACCATGAAGTTTATCGAAGGACACCGGAAGGAACTGGCCAACAAGTACAAGAAGTTCGAATCATTTAATGAGAAGTTCATCATAGACGATGATATGCTGGCAACCTTGCGTGAAATGGGTGAGAAAGAAGGTGTGAAGTTCAATGAAGAACAGTATCAGAAATCACTCCCGCTCATCAAGACGCAACTCAAAGCCTTGATCGCCCGCGACCTTTGGGATATGAACGAATATTTCCGGGTGATGAATACGACGAACGAAAGTGTACAGAAGGCGTTGGAGATTCTCAATTCGGAGGAATATCAGAAGAAACTGAGAGTAAATTAATCCTTATCTCTCCCGATAGAAAACACACATTTCTCTTTCACCTATCACCGTCGGTAATCAAACGCTTTATTCATCGAGGTTTCCGGCGGTGATAGGTTGTTTCTTAACCTATCACCACATCTATCACCTATCACCACCGGATTACGCTTCGCAATATAGTTCGGACCCTTTCCAAGCATACACAGTCATCATGACAAGGTGAACAAGTTCCTTAAACAAGCAGGAATACTTTGCTTTTCTCCCTTATATAGTTTATCTTTGCTACCGATATAGTCTACTCACCACAGCCGTGACGAATTCCTGCCACGGCCATGACGAGAAGCTACCACAGCCGTGGCAAGTAGTTACCACGGCCGTGACAAACGAACGATCAAGGCACCGGAACACAACTATCCTTATGCCTTAATCAAAGAATAAAGGCAGGACAACTTATATAAAGCCGCTTGATAACAAACAAACAACAGCTATATAACACAATCCCCTCTAAGTCCCAAAGATTATTAACCCGGTTTGCAACGACAAAATACGATGTCCTTACAAATAAAATAAATAGAAAATAATGGCAATACAATTTGAATTGTACAAAACTCCCCGTCCCAAGGACGAGACAGACAAAGAGACATACCACGCACGTGTGGTCAACTTCCAGCATATCGACACGGATTATCTGGCCAGACAAATCCAAACGGCAACTTCACTGACCGAGGGAGACGTAAAATCTGTCCTCGAATCTCTAAGCCACTTTATGGGAGAGCGGCTCCGGGAAGGGGAAAGCGTCCATTTGGATGGTATCGGTTACTTTCAGATAAAGCTGAACAGTCAGGAACCAATCACTTCGCCCAAACTAAAGGCAAACCAAATCAAACTCAAAGCCAACATCAGTTTCAAGGCGGATATCAAACTTAAAAAGTCGGTAAGCGTCGTACATCTGGAACGAAGCAAACTGAAACGGCATTCAGCCTCCCGCTCGAACGAAGAGGTTGACAAGCTCCTGACAAATTACTTCAGCAACAACTCGATATTGACGCGCCCCGACTTTCAAGGGCTGTGCAACTTTACCGCTACCACTGCCGCCCGGCACATCAGGCGGCTGAAAGAGGAAAAGAAATTGCAGAATATCAATACGTATTATAATCCGATCTATGCGCCGATGCCGGGGTATTATGGCAGGGCGAAGCTATGAGAAATACGATCAGAATAGTAAAAAGAACTTGCCTAAAGACAGAAAGTAGTAAAATATTCTCTATCTTTAGGCGTACAATAAAAAATAGATGTAAGCACAAACTTATATTTGAAGAAATGCAACACCTATATATCTATGAATAAACTAATACTAACCGGCCTGCTGGCAGCCGGAGCAATGACACACATTCAGGGTGCTCAATTTGCCGGACAAGAAAACCAACAACAAGACCCGAAGGATAAAAGCCGGCGGCCCAATATCCTTTTTATCCTGAGCGACGACCATACCTCACAGGCATGGGGAATCTATGGCGGAGTTCTGGCAGATTATGCTTATAACAGCAATATCCGCCGGCTGGCAAACGAAGGTGTAGTGCTCGACAACTGCTTCTGCACCAACTCTATCTCCGCCCCCAGCCGCGCCAGTATCCTCACCGGACTTTACAGTCACCGGAACGGGCTTTATACGTTAGCCGATTCGTTGGATACTTCAATTCCCACACTGGCAACCGTCCTGCAAGCCAACGGCTACAATACCGGACTTGTCGGTAAATGGCATATCAAATCGCAACCGCAAGGGTTCGACTATTATTCCATTTTCTACGACCAGGGAGAATACCGCGACCCTACTTTCATCGAAAGCAGCGACCCATGGCCGGGCAACCGTCCGTTCGGCGAGCGCGTGCCCGGTTTCTCCACCGACCTCGTCGCAGAAAAAGCGATCAACTGGATCAAGCAGCAGGACAGCAACCAGCCTTTCCTGATGTGCTGCCATTTCAAAGCCACCCACGAGCCATACGACTACCCGACACGCATGGAACACCTTTATGACGGAGTCACCTTCCCCGAACCGGAGAACTTCCTCGACTGGGGACCGGAAACGAACGGGCGTTCTTTCAAAGGACAAACGCTCGAAGAACTGGGACATCGCTGGCGAGTTGCTTCCAAAGACCCGGACAAGTGGTGGTGCCGCTATCCCGGACTACCTTTCAACACCGACGGAATGCAACGGACCACCGCCCGGCGTGCAATTTATCAAAAACTGATCCGCGACTATCTGCGTTGCGGAGCCACCATAGACGACAACATCGGCAAACTCCTCAAAACACTGGACGAAATGGGTATTGCCGACAACACCATCGTTGTTTATGTCTCCGACCAAGGTTACTTCCTCGGCGAACACGGCTTCTTCGACAAACGAATGTTTTATGAAGAAGCCGCCCGTATGCCCTTCGTCATTCGTTATCCGAAAAAAATCCCCGCCGGGAAACGCCTGAAAGACCTGATACTCAACATCGACTTTGCACCGACACTGGCCGAATTTGCCGGAGTGAAAATGGAGAATGTACAAGGACACAGCTTCACCGGCAACCTCGAAGGAAAAACTCCGGCAGACTGGCGGAAAGAAATCTATTACCGTTACTGGACGAATCACGCTATCCGCCCGGCACATTTCGCTATCCGTTCCGAGCGCTACAAACTCATATTCTATTACGCAAAGAATCTGGACATGACCGATACGGAAAACTTTGATTTCACTCCTGCATGGGATTTCTATGATTTAGAAGAAGACCCGCACGAGAATCATAATTTGTATAACGATCCGAAATACGCTCCTATCATCAGACAAATGAAAAAAGATTTATTGAATCTTCGCAAGGAAGTAGGTGACACCGACGAGAAATATCCGGAAATGCAGGAATTACTGGAGAAGTACTATAAATAAGATTTCACTACGGAGGACACAGAGTTTTTATAACGGTGCTGTCAACTTTCTGCTCAAACATAAATGAAAGAAAGAGTTCCGTTTTCCGCAAAAAAACTTATCTTTGTTCCCGGAAGATAATAATTCACGCATAAAACTCATGCCAAAAGATTCATTTTGCATACAATACACCAACTGCACAGGATGTCCCAATGTCAACGAGAACATCCTTGTGTATAGAAACCTACCCAAAGGAGCGCATATCCCGAAGGATAAGTGCACGCAAAACTGTATGCTTTTCATGATAAAAGGCGAATTACTTATCAACAGTGAAGAATATCCCGGAAATATCCTGCGCGAAAAGCAATTTATCCTGCAAGCTATCGGCTCGAAAATAGAGTTGCTTGCCCTCACGGACGTTGAATACATCGTCTACTGGTTTAATGAGTTACCCCTGCTTTGCGAAGAACGTTACCGTGAAATAACGGAACAGGCAGAAGCACCGCTGACCTACACTCCGCTGATCATGAGTGAAAGGCTTCATCATCTCATCACCAGTATGCCCGAATTTCTCGGTGAAGAATCACCTTGCAGCAAGTTCATCGAACTGAAATGCAAAGAGTTGGCTTTCCTCATCACCAATTATTATCCGACGCCTCAATTAAGTTCATTCTTCTATCCGATCAGTACGTACACAAAAAGTTTCCATTATTTTGTAATGCAAAACTACAACACGGTGAAGAACGTAGAAGAATTTGCGCATTTGGGAGGTTATACCACCACTACTTTCCGCCGGCTTTTTAAAAACCTCTACGGCATACCTGTATACGAATGGATACTGGAGAAAAAGCGGGAAGGCATTCTGGAAGATCTCCAGCGTACCAATATGCGAATTACAGAGATTTGTAACCGCTACGGTTTCGACTCTCTATCCCACTTCGCACACTTTTGCAAAGACTCTTTCGGCGACACTCCCCGAGCGCTGCGAAAGAAGGCGGCCAACGGTGAAAAAATCGGAAAGGTTGCCGATTAAGGAATAATTTCTTTAATTCCTTGCTCAATCAATCTATTTCCCCTATTTTTGCAGTCTGTAAGAGGTGTAAAACGTCGAAATTTTAGTTCTAACAATTAAATAATTTAAATTCAATCATTTATGTGGTTAAGTAATTCATCTGTAGGAAGGAAAGTGGTGATGAGC